>Ga0214923_10000056_pt1 | contig 149053 bp, 126 predicted proteins | sample LL1510_MetaG_FD_177993 | JGI IMG/M metagenome (GOLD analysis project Ga0214923, IMG submission 177993) | Freshwater microbial communities from Lake Lanier, Atlanta, Georgia, United States - LL-1510 | ecosystem: Environmental > Aquatic > Freshwater > Lake | place: USA: Georgia | collected... | reverse complement strand
GAATACCTCATAGGAATAATAATATTACTTGTTGTAATATTATTATTAATTGTTAATTGCTCTAAAGAAGGATTTGTAACAAATCAAGAATTATACGATCAGCATAGTGAATTATACCAAAAGAAATATAATAAAATTGGTACTTCACTAATTGTTGTTGGTAACGAAGCTGCACTTGGATCTGATACAACCGATATTTTAGGTAAAATAGAAGATACTGTGAATTCTAACAATACTATAGTTCAAAAAATTGTTAGCGATTATCCTCTTGAAGGAGGTGAATCTGGAATGTCTCTTCTTATCAAAAAGTGCGAGGCAATTACACCTGTAATTACATTTGATGATTGTAAAAAATTAGATGACCCCTCTATTAATTCAACATGTGGTATATGTCTAGCAGATCCTACAGACATGGGTAGAAATTCAGAGGGAGCTCAATGGGCAGGTGGACTTGTTTTGACTGCTAGAGATCGTAAATATGCTCAAAGCCAACGCAAAGGTAATTTCTTAGCTCCATATATTCCTACAGTAGGAAGTTGCCCGGCAGGTCGTATGGTAGCAACAAGGACTGAATGTGAAAGACTTCAAAAAGAATTAATGTGCCAGAAAAGTGGTACATTTGATAGTTCTAGTGGTTGTTCTCAATGTTTTAATAATGGAAACTATAATATTGTTGACTCTAATTCTAATCCAGATCTTATTATTGGTTCAGGAATATTAATGGTAGTAGGGTCAGGCACTTTAACTTTTTCTGAGTCAGTTGTTTCAAATAATAATAATGGATCTTTTGAACTTAGTTCAACTCCTCAATCTATTCCTCTATCGGGACCTGAGTACACAAAGATACTATTAAGAATAAATCCTAATTCAGTTCCTACACCTTATCAAGAAAATAAGATATATAGAGTAAATGACTTCATTCGGTTTATTGTAGATAATGTTGAAAATGTTTATCAAATGCAAGAAGGTGCTGGCGCACCAGGATATGCCCCAAATAGACCAGGTGATCAGTTATGGACTTTACGTGGTACATGGGCAGACTATCCTTATAAGACTACAATACCAGCATTTATTGCAGGTTATCTTCAAACCCCTGATGGAGATGTATCTCAGAAATTAGATTTATATAGGATCATTATCACAGACTCTGAAACTGGAAGAAAGCCTAGAACAGTTGGCCAAGTTACTGTAGCAGGTGACAGTTTTACAAAGATGGCTGCAGGCTACGGCAAGACTTCTATGAATTTTACTGCATATTCTCCCTTCAGTTTTATTAATCCTCTCAGCCAAGAAGCTACTTTGTGCTCTAACTCTCCTTTTATTACTAAACCAGAAAGTGCAAGCTTACTCAATTCTGATCCTTGTTATGCCAGAGGTTCTGGGCCTGGAAAATACAATCTTGACTGCTTACAACAGATCTTTCAGAATAATGGATGTGGTCTTTCTTCTGCTACCTTGGATAAGTCTGGATTCCCTTCTACAAGTGCCAAGGCTGCGGCTCTAATGATTGATTCAAATGGCACTGCTCAGACTATTGATCAAATAGCTAATACTGTGTATCAGGCAGCATTGTCAACGGCAACTAGCTTGAATGCAGAAGGTGAACAATTAAGTTTAGCTGATTGGTCTAAGGCTAGTCAATTCTGTACTGGTGTAGCTATTAATTCACCTTGTGATGCTAATGCTGCTAGTGGGCCTCTATCTCCTGATTGCATTGTCTATCTCTGGGATAATCAGGGTGCAAATAAGATTACTGGTGCTACTTATTCTCTATCATCTTTGGGACGTAGTCTTTTTTCTTCCGGTAAAACGGATCGGTTTTGCACAAGAAAAGGTACAAAGGCACCAAAAGATTTAAATAATATAAAAAATCAAGTTAATATTGATTATTGGACAGGATTTGGTGGTGTAGCTGCAGTAAAAGAAGCCATGTCAAGACTTCATATGGATGCTAACACAAGTTTAACAAATGAAGATTCAAAAGCCTCTTCTATTAAAGAGTGCTATGGTATTGTCCCTAATGCAAGAGTATCATATAAATCTACATATGCAGGATATTCAGAGCCTAATAAACTGGTTCAAGGTACTGTTCTTAAGAATAATATAAATTTACCTGAAAACTATGATTACACCTTATCTTTTGATATTACTCCTTATGATATATTATTTGGAAATTATGGTGGTATTATAAGAATAACTTCTAGTACTTCTGGCAATTCTTTCCCTCCTGCTTATGGTGAAAGAAACCCATTAATTCTCTTTGCTCCTTCTACATTACAGTTATATATTATTTTAGGAGATCATGGTACAAGTTGGCAAAATTGGAATTGGGGGGCTGCTAGTTCAGAAGGTTATCTTTTTCCCGCATTAATTAAAAATGAGAAATCAAGTGTTAGTATTAAAGCAACTGGTTCCTCAGTTATTATAACGGTTGGCTCAACAACACAAACCTATACTCAGCCAACAAAAAGAACTTTTTCTAGAACTCCTGATGAAAAATATACATTTTATGCTTCTGATAATATTTTTCCTGCAGCTAACGCTATGATTGAAAAAATAAACTATACGGTCAATGGCATCACAGTACTTCAGACTCCACCAGCACCGGCGGCATCTACTGGTCCCGGTCAGTCTCTATAGAAGGCGTAGCTTGAATCATTCAAAGTAAATTATATGAGTAATATTTACTTATATAATCTAGTTAGAGGAGGATGTTATCAGGCTTGTTTAAAACTGTGTTTGAGCCATTCACGGTTTCACAGGCAGATTTAGCTTCACAAGAACGTTTAAGATATTATTATGGTGATAAGAAACCAAATGCTATTCTTAGTAGTAGCGATTCAAACTTGGATCTGGGTTTAAACACCACAACCTTCATGGGTATGTTAAATAGTGAAATCACGGGCGGTGGATTAAATACTCAACCAGCTAACTTTGCTGGTGAAGTTGGATTAAATCGCAAAATTAATGCTGTTGATGATGGACATATCTTAAAACATAATTCTCTGACTAAAAATTTATTGGAAACAAGAAATGCTGCATGTATGAGTCTAGGAACTTCACCTAGCCAATTTGCACATCTTACTAGTCTTGCTGCTAATGTGGATCCTGCAAGCAAGATGAGATGTGGATGGATATATAATACTGCTAATCCCTCTGATGGTCGTGGTGCATATGGTACAATTGATGGACCTGCAATAAAGTCAAGCGTAACTGGCACGTGGATGTGGGACTTAGCCAAAGCAAAAGAACAGTACCATTCATATATATGCAGTAATGCAGGATTAAATGCTGATTGTTCCAGTCTGTCTAATGTAATGTATAATAATATTTGCGGATACTGTAAGTCTAGCAAGAAATTCATCCCTATTAGCGGGTCAAGTGTAGCATATCCTTATAGTAATAATACATGCTCAGCATCAAATCTTATTACCAAGGCATCCATGTGCCCTAAACCAGCACCACCCCCTCCCGCAGGATCTCCTGCTGCTGCAGCTTGGATGGCAGCCAGAGGTGCATGTGACCCTCTAATGAATGGCTCATTACCTCGTGACTGCCTTATTAAGACAGCTGCCCAAGCAGGGTGCTCAAATTCTGGAGCTCTTATTACTGCTCTACAGACAGCTAGTGACACAAATTATCTTGATACCTTGATGCAGGCTCAGTCCTATATTACATATCAACAACGTTCTGCATCTGGTCTTAATGAGACTGCTTTAAAAACAGGTAAGATAACTCTTTCTGATGCTCTAACTGAGTTTCAAGATGTATATAATGCTGCATCATCATCTCCCAATCTTGGTCTTAAGACCGCCGCTTCTGATTTATGTTTTACAAAGGGACTTTTAGAACAATATGATTTCTGTGCAGAACTTCAACCAACTGATAAAGGCCCATTCAGCTTAGAATGTTTACAAGCCGCATTTAAACGTGCAGGAGGTCAAGAGACTGGATCTATGTATCCTTGTTCTGCTAATCCTGGTAGTATAGTAAAATGGAATAGTTTTAATACTTGGGGTGATGTGATGAATGAAATAGGCACTCTAGTGAAAAATTCAGGTTCAACTGATCGTAAAATTCAACAGAGAGCAATTGGACAATTCCAGGGTATTCCTCTGGATAATAAGGCATCACCACAGTTTGCATTGAATTCAGTTAATAATGTGGAGATTTTCTGGTTTACTTCTGACACAAATTTGAAAGGGTCTGGTACATATAATACTATATTCTTGGGCCGTCGTATTCGTTCTCAGATTCCAAATCTTCAAAATACAAGTGGAGTGCGTGGAGCACTTGCTGAAACTGGTTCCTTTGTATATTTTACAAATATGGCAGTTACTGCGCCCACTAGATTTAAATTACAGTTTACAGGTGATTCAGGTTTCATTTTTGCAAGAAATCGTGGCTCTACTGTTGGTGGTACTAGAAGTATGCCAATGACAAATGATTACAATCTGTATAGCTCAAGTGGAATTGGAAATGGCGTTGATGTGCCTAACCAAGAATTGTCTTCTTTATATAATAGTTTTCAAGGTTCTGCTCAAATGGTAACACAACAGCCTTGGACTCTTCAACCAAATGTTGCTAATGTGATAACTGGCTATTATCTTGGTAATGGTAAAAATTTCGGTATTATATATAAACAAGAAAGTGATGTGCCAGAATATTGTGGTTGTTATGGAAGTGCAAATTCTGATAAATCACTGCGTATATATAATAAATCTGAGTGCGATGCATTGAATGGAATTCATTATCCTAGTGGAGAATGCTTAATTAAAACAGGTGGATCTTACACGTGGAATTGCAGGGGGCTCAACAATCAGAACCCTTGTGCAAATTCTTGGGGCCCTATACCTGGATCAATGCTTTATTTAATTCAAGATCCCTATGCTCCTATGATTACTTTCAATGTCATACAAACTTATTCTGCATACAACTGCGACTTTTATTTTATGGATAAACGCCTTTCTTCCCACAAGATGAAATGGAAGATCTATAATGGAAATGGCCCTACACCTTCTTATGCTCCTGCAGGGATACTTGACTCTCCATCTTATCCTTTGGGCTTGAGTTACATGCGTTTTGTAAATGGATCTGGTATTATGTCTCAGTTTCAAATAAAAATCTATTCATTTGTAACGTTAGTCTATATTGTCCGTTTTAATAAAGTACCTACAAATGGTATGCAATCAAACCCTTTTATTCTATGGTCTTCATATCCTTCTATAGATTATCCTACTATTTTTGTAGTGGGTAAAGGCAACAATACTGCACAAATTAATGTTGGAAGTTTATTAAATCCTACTGGGACTACTAACACTACAAATGCATATGGATGTACAAGTCCTCCTAAGACAAGTGATGGCCCTATAATAAGACAGGGTGAGACATATATAATAACACTCAGTGCAAATCGTAGTAATCCAAGTGATATTGATAGTTTGAATTCTCTGACTGTTGGCGCAGGTTTACTGTCTGATCTTCAAAATAGACCAGCCTCATTACAGAAATCATCGGCTCTAGTATGGCCAAATCCCAAATCACTAGATAATAAAGATTCTGGGGCATCCAACTTTTTCTTAATAACTGGTGATGCCAATTGCCAATATGATCTTTTTTCTTTACAAATGTATGATTATATTTTATCTGATGCAAATCTTGGACACGCCGCTAATGATGATTGGCCTCTTCCAGCCCGCAATTCACCAAATTCACCTGCAACAGATCAGAATCCTTATCTATAAGACGCTTATGGCTACGCTTATAGCTACGCCTGTGGCCTAAACTTTAATACATACAAAATCTAAGATGGAGTGGTCTGCAATAGACGCAGTATACTTACTCTGCCATCCCGAAAAAGAACTTTCTAGATGGCAGCGATTACTTCAACACTTGCAGGAAAGAGGCGTACCCCAGGAAAAACTAGTCTGTATTGGAAAGACTTGGGGAGATCAATTAAATGAGAAAGTCTTTGAACTCTATGACCCTTTTTTACAACGAAATGGTTGCCCATATCTCAGTTGGAAAGGGCGAGGTTTATCTCTCGGTGAGATTTCTTTAATAATGAATTTCTGGATAGGCGTTGATCACGCTCTAGAACACGGGTACAAACACGTTATATTTTTAGAATCTGATGTTTTTCTGAGAGATGATTTTACAAAGAGGTTGGGAGATCTGATGAGCTTACTGCAGACTCGTGAATCCTGGGATTTTGTAAGTCTGAGTGATGGTGTTGGAACACATGCAGACCGACCAGATCTGAAGACTAACTCAGTCTATGCACCTGTAGGTATTTATAAACCACCACATCAATTCCCCTTTCGGTGTACAGATAGTATGTTATTCAGAGTTGAGATTCTGAAAAAAATGCGTAGAACTGCTTTCCCTTTTTCTGAATGCTTGGACTGGGAACTGAATTATCAATTAGCGGCTAATGGAGGTATTGCTCTCTGGGTGGAGCCTCATCTTGTAGAACAGGGGACTGTGAAACAGAGGATGCTGACGAGCTTGCCTGCTTAGCTTAGATACTCTTTAGTTGTTTAATAATCTCTTGTAGTACCTGAATCTTGGATGCAATGCCACCCTCAGTGACATTAGATGCCTTGGTAAGAATAACATTAAGATCAAGAGAGTTTATCTCGGTCTGAAACTCCTTGATATATGATACAAGATCACGATGTGACTGAGGGACCAGCTTCTGATGAGCAGGAACATCAATCACAGATGACTTTGCTTTTGGTGCAACCACGGGCACAAGCGTAGCTGCAAGCGTAGCTGCAGGCCTAGCTACAGGAATCAGCGTATTTGTTACTACAGGCGTAGCTACAGTAGAAGTAGGCTTAGGTGTAGGTGCAGCCTTAGATGTAGGTGCAGCCTTAGATGCAGGTGCAGGTGCAGGTGCAGGCTTAGGTGCAGGCTTAGGTGTAACGGTAGGAGTAATAATCTCCTCAGATGCCTTCAAGTCCTTCCAGTACTTTTTAGAGAATGTACTCCCCAGATAATCTAGAGTCCCATAGATTGCAGGATGAATATTAGATTTGTTCATTCGTGACTTGTTGATCTCAATTCCCATCAACTTATCTAGAGTGGTTGAGAATTGCCAGACATGCCTACTGGCAGAAATCACATTCTGCTCACCATAGTCCCCTGAACCAGGCAAGGGAATCTCAAACCTCTCAATAATCTTCTTGACACGCTTGAAGTACTGACCACCGTCTCCCGAGTTCCAACTAGATTCATCAGTCTTATATGCACCATTAATAAGAATCCGCTTGAAGCGAATACTGCTTACACAATTAATCTTGCCCAGCTGTATGTAACCCTTTGTCTTAGGATCATCCCTATTCTGCTTTCCATCCTTCATAAAGACCAACTGCTTCTTTCCATTTGTAAACTGGGCGATAATATCACCACTATCATTTTGCCATACGCTCACATCATAATGCTCCACCTTGTTAGCATTCTTTATTTCTGTCACATCCTCTGGTGTAATAGGTGTAACCTTGCCATCAATGTGAAGGGTGATCTTAGTACCTGTACTAAGATAGTCAGCATACATGCGTCCCAGCCTTGCTGTTGGCAGGGCAATAATTATATTGCCCACAACAGAAGCAGGGCACTCCAGAATATCTAGAGTGCCATGCTCCTTGTTTACTGCATACTTCTCCCAGAAATCACTCATCTCCTTAGTAGCACCGTGAACATGAAGATTATACTTGTCCTCCTTTAAAATGGTAGGATAATCTAGAGTGAGCTGTTGAACTGGTTTCCCCTGAAGCTTACTCAGGCGAGTTGCCTCCCCAGAAAGACGTGTCAGCTGACTTGACCCTACACTGCCTCCAATACCAAAACATCCATTCTTCTCATCGTCTGCCTCCTTACGATTAAAGAGGCGACGAGATGCTGCAAGCTGCTCCTTGTTCATACCAGATGCATTATCGGCAAAGATGATTTTGGGAGGACTTGTCTGAAGGTGAATCTGAATCTCAGTGGCCTTTGCATCTAGCTGATTCTCAATACCTGTCTCTCGGATGCAATCCAGATCGGTAAAGCCCATATTGGTCATGTCTTTGAAACAGCCTGCTGCGCTCCAAGAATCAGTCATTGTTGAGGTACTAGATCTATACCAACAATAGGGTTCAATTTTTTGTTGCTATACGTTTCCTCCTCACCAATATTTTCATAGACAAACGCTACTGCAGTTTGTCCAGGATATTTAGTATATATAAGCCAGTCCCAAAATGAGTCTGGCTTATATCTAGCAACATTATTAAGAAAACTGGGAACATAGATGGAGACTCCTTTGTAAATAAATGTGAAAGATCCCCAGCAAGGTACATTAGACAAATTCATTTATTTGTATGTTTTTTACAATACAAATATCATATCAATTTTTCAAGTAATCTAATCAATTAAGCCCACTCAGGCTTTGTAACAGAAATATCTCCTTGCGGTAGACCTTTCTTGCTTGCTCCTGTATAGCCAACGGGTTCTGCTTCACCATAAAGATCATTTATTTGATAGAAAATATAGCCAAAAGGAAGACCTGAGGCAGGATTTAATTTATAAGTATATCTGTAATCTGTACCACGGTAGTTGATCTTTTTTAGAGCTGGACCTCTTAGTGCTATTGGAGCTGCAGATGCAGCTATAGGTGCAGCAGCCGCAGCAGCTGCTGATCCTTGAACCTTGGGTTCTACAACCTTAGCCTGCACTTTGAAAGCAGCACTTGTCTCCATAATATCTTTTTGCAAATCTGGATGATACGCAAATGACCCAATATTATCACCCAGATCTAAACATTTGAAGCTACCATCATTATTATCCTCAAAGTTTAACTTACAATCTACTGAAACAGTCTTCATAAGAGTCTGTAAGGCTGACATTACTCTTTCCTTTCTTAAACTGATCAAAAGAACTTTTTGGTCACTGGTCAAGATAATATCACGATCTTCTTCATCTGCTGCAGCATCACCTGCACCACCTTCTTGTACATTTATTTCTTCAGGCATTAATTCATCAGGCCTTAAATCTAAAACTCCACCTTCCTGATTTACTAAACCTATACCTGCTCCACCACCCAGAACTTTTCCACTTACTGCAATACCAGGTACAGGCCCTTGTTTTTCTTGTTCTGCTTCTGGTTCTAAAGCTGCAAAATCCACCTGCTTCAATGGTGCCTGATCACCAACTGCAGCTGGCACCTGATATTCTCTTAATTCAGTACGCACTTGTATTAAAAGTTCTCCTAGTCTATTCTTACCTTTTCCTGTTAATCCAGCACCCCAGTAAGGATCATTACTTTCAAAGACAATAGGTCTTGTACCAGTCTCCTTCAAAAGTTGTAGGAGGCCACGATTCTGTTGGAACTTGGCAACTAGAGCATCTTTCATCACAGTCTCTTTGACCTTTTCCCAGTCCGCACGAACTTTCTTTGTCTTGTCCTCGCCTAGCTGTCTTGCTTTTAGACCTTTATCTGCCACACGAATTGCTTCCTGCCACTGTAGATCATCAGGAAATTTCATAGCCTGGAAATAATGCTCCACTGTAGGATAACGTTTACCATCAACAACAAGGGGTGATGGTGCCATTGTCAAGAACCCTTTATAGTCATTTTCTAACTTCAAGCCAAACCGTATAGGACCAATCAATGCCGCCTGGGCTCCTTCAGGGATTGGTGCTTCAGGAACCTCCTCCACTTTTTTAAACATGTCGGCATCTATTTCTTTACCCTTAGCTGATGGAGGCACAGGAACACCTAGGACGGCCGCATCCTTAGCAGAGAAACGATCACTACGCTCCAGAGTCTTATCTACTGCCTGAGCAATCACAGCCTCATCAGGAATCGTAGTACAATAAGTATAAATAGACACATTTTGATCTGCCTCAGGCAAATCCATGTGAGAGCAGATACGCACAGCACGGCCCTTTACCTGCTGGGTTCTCACTGTATTCCAGTAGGGCTCCATGATATGAACACTGCGCACTGCCTTCAAAGAGAGACCCTCTGCACCAGCGGATGTAATACAGAAAGTGCGGCAGAGTCCACCGTCAAAGTTGTCTACCCAGCCACCGTCTTTTAGCACCTTCTCCATAGCAGGAGGCAGCTTGTCTAGACGAGCATTAAAGACACTGACTGCAGCACCACGCTGTTCCTTAGAGCCAGTACCGGTGAATTCAATGTAGCGATTTTCTTTGACCTTGGGACCCTTTGCTAGGGATGCAGCAGTGCGATCACTGAATTTCAGTTTTCCATCACCTCCTGCCACAATCTCAATGGGCACATAGCCATTTGCCTCCATACAGATTCCAAAAATACCAATACCTTCCATTTCCAAGAACTGAGAATAGACTAAACAGGATCCATCTATTGCATTGATATTCTTGAGCATTGCTGCAAACTTGGGACTATACTTAGCCAAGTTACGCTCAGGAGGGCCCTCCAACTGTAAGTGAGTCTGACCCATTTCCCTCAACTTATTCTTGGCCACCTTGATAGCTGCCCTGTATGCCTCAGCCTCCTCCCTACTTCCTTTGATAGGCCTTACTGGTGCTTTACCTGCTGCACCAGTAACTAAAGCCTCTTGGGCCTTGGCCTCCTCATCGTCGGCGTCAACAACTGAGTCCGCATCAGATTCTTGTCCTGCGACCTTATCCTCCATATCAGCCTCAATAATCTTGTCACGATCCTTACCTGTCTCTACATCCAACTCCTCCAGATTTCTGGGTCTGGGTCTTGTTACACCCTCAGGAAAGATGAAATTGCATGCTTGTCTGCTGCTCATACGGTAGTTGCTAGGAGTCTTCATGGTCGCAATTTCGTTGATCTCTGCCCAGACTGCATCGCCACCCTGGGCTTGGGGTTTGGGTTTGCTCATCTCCACCTGGATCTCCTGGTTACGCAACTTGTTGTAGATGGTGAGAGAATAGCCACTGAGAGGAATACCAACAATTTCGTCCTTGATTACCTTAGGCATGACATTGCCTTGAATACCTCTGTAATATGAGATGAGACCGCGGATACGCTTCTGTAAGACCATGGAATTCTTCAATGTGATACCATCCTCCTCTAGGAATGCGCCACGGAAGAGTGTATCCCAGGAGGGGAGCAACTCCTGCGCTTTCAAATAAGGAGCACCACGTATTACCATTTTTTCAGCCTTTATAGCCTCTGCAAGACCGTCCCAGACTTGTTGAAGTGTAGGAATAGCTTGTAAGGGATCGCGCCGTTTAATTCCCATAATGTCATCCTTCTCTCCAAAGATCTTGATAAACTGCTCAGGTAAGCGTGCAACACTTACACTCATGGAGCCCTCAGAAGCCATGAAAAAAACAGTGTCTAGATTTTCATTATTATTAACTATTTTTTTCACAATGTCTTCTACTGCACGACCCGGTTCCACTGCCACTACAAAGTCAATAGTCTGAATGGGCCCATGCAAGATATTCATGAGGATTCCTAGCTCATCTGGAAAATTAATGAGAGGTGTGCCAGATAGGCCAATAATCTTGGAATTCTTAGCACCCATGAAAAGACGATAAAAGAGGTAGCCGCGAGTGTACTTGCCAGACATGCCGCATTGAGGCAAAGGCTTTCTGTCGGGAGTCAGAGTTTCAAGGGGTTTTGCCTTTGTGAAAGGTTTTTCTAAATTGCCTTGCATGAGACGAGTCAAGTTATGGATCTCATCCACAACAATGACGGAGTTATCAAAAATATCAGGAGTGCCACAGACCATGGCCTTCAGCTCTCTTGCAAGAATACCATTGTAATTAATGAACTTAATGCGGTGCTCAATAGTGGCCTTGAGCTGTGTCTGAATCTCATCCTTCTCTTCAGGCGCTAAGCCGTCAAAGTTGGGAGGAGAGTCAAAATCAGGTACCCAGACACGAGTTACACGTTTAGTGAAGAAAGTCTCAGGAATCCCATACACATTTGTGGCAAACATCTTGACCATTCCAGGTTCAGGAGTTGAACCAGGCTTTAGCGACATGGATGTCCAGTGATTCTGAAGACGGAAATGCTTGAATCCACAAAAGTTAATCTCACTGATGAAATTGTCACGAAGAGAGAAAGGTGTCATGACAATAATCTTGGAGCCACGATTACCAAAGAGTGCCTCGGCAGCTGCAATGGCTGAACACGTCTTACCACTGCCTAGACCGTGATAGACTAAGAGGCCTCTGTAAGGAGATTCATATCGGAGGTATTCTCGGATAAAAGCCTGGTAATGGTAGATCTTGACTTCTTTCTTGCCCTCCTCGCCTTTCTTAGCACAAGAGGCAACATCTAGCTTGCGTTCTTCTTTTGTAGGAAAGATGGGGGAATACTCATCCATGATGAAAGATCCAAACCCACGGCGGGTCATGGGCACAAAAGTCTCTGAGGGTGGCTCAATCTCATAGGGGATTTCAGCTTCTACATCTAAAAGAATCTTGGACTTGGCTTGTAACTCTTCAGAGAGGGAGGCCACAATGGCGGCTTGCTCTTCCCTAGTTGCGGCATTAGTACGAGAAAAGACTGTAGCTTTTGCACCTTCTGCTCCAGCAGCTCCAGCTGCGCTTGTGGCTACACCTAGACCGGAAGCACGTTCTCTCTTCTTTTTTCTTTCGTCCGCGGCTTTTGCTCTTTTTAAAAATTCAGGAAGTGCCTCATCTGAGCCCAGCTCTGCAATCTTTACCTCTTTAACTTTGACACCTTCTTTCAAAGCCCTAGCTCTCTTTTTGCCAAACATTAGTGGCTCAATTGCAAGAGCAGCATCTGCTTGTTCAACTGTTTCAGCACCACCACCCTCAGCGGCCCTAAATGGTTTTGTAGCATGTGCAGTCAGATCAGTTTTTTGATCAATAGGCATGGCTATATCTTCCAAGGCCAAGACGACCCTAGTCTTTTTGAATGGGGCAAACTTGGGAGGTACACCTTCCATCTAGATTTGGTCTATGTTTTCTTGATCAGTTCTTTACGGTTAGCACTTCAAGTGCTAGACGGCTAGCCTCCTGCTCAGCAACTTTCTTGTTCCTAGCCGTACTTGTTGCGACCACTTTGCCATTAGGATCTAAGACACCCATGGTAAAGACACGATCATGTGGAGGCCCTTCCACTTTGACTTCCTTGTACCTGGGTGGCTGGTGGAATTGGGCCTGAAAATAACGGAGAAGTTGGTCTTTAAAATTTGTATCCTCAGCAATGAGTTTAGAGAAATTAATATGTTTTTCCATAATTGTGATAAAGAAACGGCGTGCCATATCATAGGCTGCCCCCTCATTCCCCTCATGCTCCATGATTGCATCAATCCACGCCTCCAGCATGGACCCAAGAATTCGCAAATTATTTCGGCCATCGCAGACTTCTTCAACATGGCGACTGAGAATGAGAAAGGGTGAGAAGCCCATTTTCTTAGCTAATTCGCCTAACATGTTGTTATTAACAATCTGGGTTCGGAGACTTGTTAGGAAGCCTTCACCTTGGCCAGGGTATCGCATCTTGAGGTATTTCCCAACAATTGCTGATAAGACTGAATCTCCGGCAAATTCTAACTCCTCATTGTCTTTTAGTTTTAATGCAAGACATCCATCAGGTTTCTCAGTCATTGTCATTGATGTCGTAGTTGAGGATTGCTCGGCCCAGATTTCAGGCCGATCTACATAAGACTTGTGTACACAGGCTTGGGCAAACCATTTGAGGTCTTTGACCTTGAAGTTGGGAGAACCATAGCGATGCATGATGCTTTCAACATCTTGCGTCGTTATGTCAATATTCTTTGTATTCCAGGGATTGAATGTTTTGCTCACTGCGGCGTCAGTCATCTAGTATAATTATGTCAACGATGTTTAGATAGGGTAATGGCAGGACGAACATTAGATGAATTATTTACAGTATCAGAAACAAGAAATGATGCTTCATGGTATAAACCACGTTTTAAAAGAGGATCCAAATTTAATTATGTATCTGATTATTTAAAAATGTTAAAAATAACTGATCCATCTATTCAAGTAGATAAAACTATAACAATTTATCCAATAGGAGAATCAATAGAAGCTGATTTAAGTAAAGGAACAATATATAATCAATTTAAAGCATGTGATTCTAATGGCAAGTGTTCAACGGTATTTATGGTTGAATATGGCAATGAAATTGTAAACAATGATTGGGAACAATTATTAGTTAAATTTATAAAAGAACTTGACACATCTACAGTACCGCCACAGCCACAGCCACACCCACCGCCACAGCCACACCCACCGCCACCACCCCCACCACCGCCACCACCCCCACCACCCCCACCACCGCCGCCGATTAATTTAAGTTTAGGTGGTTCAATCAGTTCAAATCCAGGCTTGTGCATAACGCCTGGACAAAGATCTTCATTTATACCCAGAATAATTCCTAATTTTAATCTATGTGGGATAACTGGTAATATCTCCAGTTTCTCTAGTTTCTCCAATATCTCCACCTCCTCCAATATCTCCACTTTCTCCAGCTTCTCCAGCTTCTCCAGCTTTTCCACCTCCTCCAATATCTCTAGCTTCTCCAATATCTCTAGCTTCTCCAATATCTCCAGTTTCTCCAATATCTCCAGCTTCTCCAATATCTCCAGTTTCTCCAATATCTCCAGCTTCTCCAATATCTCCAGTTTCTCCAATATCTCCAGCTTCTCCAATATCTCTAGCTTCTCCAATATCTCCAGCTTCTCCAATATCTCCAGCTTCTCCAATATCTCCAGCTTCTCCAATATCTCCAGCTTCTCTAATATCTCCAGCTTCTCCAATATTTCCAGCTTCTCCAATATCTCCAGCTTCTCCAATATCTCCAGCTTCTCCAATATTTCCAGCTTCTCCAATATTTCCAGCTTCTCCAATATCTCCAGCTTCTCTAATATCTCCAGCTTCTCCAATATCTCCAGCTTCTCCAATATCTCCAGCTTCTCCAATATCTCCAGCTTCTCCAATATCTCCAGCTTCTCCAATATCTCCAGCTTCTCTAATATCTCCAGCTTCTCCAATATTTCCAGCTTCTCCAATATCTCCAGCTTCTCTAATATCTCCAGCTTCTCCAATATCTCCAGCTTCTCCAATATCTCCAGCTTCTCTAATATCAATATTGGAGCAAATGGATGTCCAATATTTAAGATTGAAGTTAATTTAATGGTTAATCCCCATACGTATAAAATTATTAATGAAAGTGGTGGAAATAATACAGGGTTAAGTGTAGAAATAATAACTGATCCAAAAGATGCTACAAAAAAAGCTACTGAAAATTTAAATGATCCTACTTTTCCAATTGAAAAAAATTTCACTGAAGATACTGATATCACAATTAAATATAACGGAGCTGTATGCCATTATGAAAGCATATTTGCAGAAGATTCAACAAATGAAGGCAGTGACGGGGGTGATATTGAACCTGATGATGCCAATGCTGATGAAGATCCATTTGGTAAATTAAATGCTCCAGGTCCCTTTGCCAAATTCTTTAATAAAAGTGTATTTTCGTTAGATAAAGGAGGAAAAACTTCAATAATTAATGGAACCCCTGGTATCTTACGTATGGATGAATTCAAAGAAAGATTTGTAATTAATGATTCAGAATTAGACAAAATAAGACAAGTTTTTATCTTATACTGGTTTATTCCTAGCTTTTACGGCAAAGATTATATGCCTATTTCTAATCCTTCTACCGATGAATACAGAGCACCATGTAATTCAGAACATCGTGGCCTGTTAAAAGCGGCATTTGAACACTACGTTGAATTCTTAAAAAGGAATGGTGCAGAAAAACCTCAAAAAACATCTGAAGAGGATGCATACGCCATAGAATTAGAAAGGGTCAATTTATATTTAAATGAATTAAATAAAGATACACCAACTAATTGTGTAGATGAAGGAGAGGCAAAATCCAAGATTGCATTTAGTGCAAAACAAGATGGAAAAGGTAATTATTACAAGTTTTTGCCAGATATGTTCTATCTAGTATATCTGCAGGCTAAAGAAGGTGGAAAAGCTAGTTCTCTAAATGCAAATGAAATATTTAGTAAATATTCTGAAATATCTAAAATGTCTGTTGATGAATTATTAAATAAACTAAAGAATGACGGTTCAGGGGTAGATGAGTTTGATCATAATATTGGTGCAGGTGTATTAAGAATATTAAATTTTTTACAGGAAAAATACCCGTCAGTCTATAAAAATATTATAAAAAAGAGTGGGAGTACTGACCCCCCAGGTCAACAGAAAGGTGGTGCTAGGAGTGTACGTGATATGAGAAACGCATTTGAACCTTTAGTTAATAAACAACATGCGTGGCATATGCTCAATCGCAACTATAACAGTTTGACGCCAGAACATAGAGCAATTCTACCTCCTCCTCCAATATCTCCTATCATAGAAACAGTAGAGCCATTCACCAAGTACATAGAAGAAAATGCAGATAATGAAAGTCTGAATGATGCTCGCACGGCAGTTGACTTAATGCCCCCTGGTGATATTGAAGAGCTGATGAGATCTGATTCTAAAACCTCTCCAATGTCCCGTATTACACCTTATTATGAGAAAGCTTTGCCTGGTGTTGGCACACCTTGGGTTCCCATTATGGTACGTGCTGATGTCCTATCAAGAGTTCTTAAGAATAGAACATAACATATAAAGTAGAAGATGTCTTCCGGTCTACCTTTAGGACTCAAGGCTAAGTATTCTTTCTATAGTGCACTTGTCTTTTTTTTAATTGCAAATCCTGAAACGTATAAAATGACTCAGAGTCTCTTTGGCGCCCTATTTACAACATCTAATGGAGGTTGCCCAACACCTTTGGGTCTTCTTTTGCACACAATTCTTTTTTTCATTGTCTTGCTAGGCCTAATGCTTTTTCCGAGAGATGAGTGAGTCTAGACACATCTGCATTTAGTTCATCATTTTGCCAAATCAAACCCAGTTTCTTTTTCATGAGTAAAGCCTCAGCAGCTTGGAAGGCCCGTTCTTCGGTCCATCCAAGATGCTGTCCAGTTGCACATAGACCTAGTAGAGTCTGCAAGTCAGTCTGAGACCATCTAGGATCTAGAGGTCTCTTGGCTGCCTTATATAAAATGCCTTCCCGAAGTCCTGCAATCCACATACTTAGATTTAAGAGTGACAGTTTATACCACTAAATAAAAAGTCTATATAATTTAGAAATGCAAGTAGCGGTGCCATCTATGTTCACTATGGCTAATATCAAAATTACTCTACTTGTTAGCATTGTTGTTGCCATTCTCTTCTATCTTTCTTTTCTAGTCAGTGGTGGTGGTATGAGGTTCATGGAGTCTTTTACTGGCCTAGGTGCAAAACAGAATACGTTTACCATGTATTATATGAATGGTTGCCCTCACTGCGATAGTGTTTTGCCTGAATACAGACAGTTTGTTGCCTCTGGCCAAGTTGAGACAGATGGCAAGAAGACAACTATAAGAATGTTAGAGCAGGGTGATCCCCAGGCAGGCCCTGAGCTAGAAGCAAACAATGTCAAGGGATTCCCCACTTTCATCTTATCTACTGTAACAGGCAAGAACATTGAGTACAAGGGTGATCGCACAATAGAAGCTATGAAAGAGTTCATCAGCCAGAATTCCTCCTAAGAATTGTACGGGCACTAGCAAGAGGGTTCAATAACCAAGCTTTTGTTGATTTTACACCTGCTGCTAGAAGCATAAGGCGATCTTCCCGGCTAGCTTCAAAGTTCCATGACGGATAATTTCCTGTAGGGATTCTCAGAATATTATGTTTCCATCTTACCATTACTTCCTCATTTCGTGAATGAGTTAAACAGTCAAAGACGGCTTTCATAAATTGCATCAGATCTTGGGGTGTTTCAGATTTCTCAGCCTTATCAGATCCTGTTGAGAATCCGATTGCCAGAGTCTCAGCACACTCACTCTCAGTTAAAATATGTAGAGGAAGATTTCCTTGAATACCACCATCAGACAGCATATTCCCTGTTATGGGATCCGTATGCGGTGTGAAGTATCCAGGAATTGCCGTTGTAGCTCTGAGAGCATCTATTATACGCACATTTGGTGTCTCTTTCTTGGAAAATTCTCTTAACTCCCTGTTTGTCAAATCTGTCGCCCAACACCGAAACATAATATCAGACTTCATGTCTCCAAAAGTTATGTTTGGATTAATTTTGAGAATTGTTCTGAAGATAATATCAAGAAGATTTACAAATTTAGATCCATCATCAAGACCAAATGTCTCAGGAAATCCCAGAATTGCATCAGGGCTAATATTTCTGATGACACTAAAATCTAATTCCATAATTAGCCGTTCAAGAACTTCTATTGGAATCTTACATGCTAGCATGAATGCCATCCATGCACCGGCACTGACACCGCAATACTCCTTTACAGCCTTATCTAGGCCCTTCTCATGCAGAGCCTTCATTGATCCAACAAGGGCTACTACCTTGATCCCCCCTCCACTTAAGAGTATACGACGAGGTGGTATCATTTAGTTTAATTATGGTTTTTAATCTGTGTTTAGATGTCTAAAATATTTTTAATTAATTTGCTAGCAGGATACTCTTTTAACTTAGATGCAACTGTAAAATGCGTAGTTTTACCAATTGTCAGAGCACAGATTGTAAATGCAGTATTTTCCGTAGAAGGTGACAGGAAATGAATAGAGCCTATATTATTCAAAGAAGATTCTGAGCCCATTAAAGATGAAAAACAAATATCAATGCGTCTCATAAATGCTTGACGAAGTGCATCAACTCCTGACATTGAAACAAAGTGCACAAAGGCGGCCGAGATGGCCTTGACTGCCTTAGAATGCAGAAGAATTTCTTGCATTATTCCGCCATCTAGAGACCAAGGAAGAATGATGGGGACAAATGAATTATGAGGTACAGATAAACCACGATCTTGCGGCCCTTCTATGGCAGCAGGAATAACGTAGAGTATAGTATCTTTTTTAAGAGCTGATCTCAAAAAAGGATACATTTTTTTTAGTAATGAGACTGTAAATGATTTGCCTGGTTCTTTAAAAATAGTTGTATCAGTTTCCTCCACAGTTTCATCTGTTCTAACATCTCGCACAGGCTCAAACATAACTTTAACTAGAGCTGCAAAATAGTAGATAAAACACATAAGTTCTTCAGACATAGATAAGCCTCTAGATTTTATAGGATTGAATTTCATAGTTTGATCTGGAACACTTGCAGCTGGACTCAAAATTCTTGGTACTATATTTTGTAAAATTGCAATGCCATCTGCAATTGAGTGATGTGTAGTCATTTTGAATCCCTTTACAGCAGTATGATTTCCAAGAAGTTCTAAATTAATAGCCCTATTTAAATCTGCACCCCCGTTTCCTTCCCAAAAAATATTGGGACCAGCTTCAAAAGAATATTTATATTTTTGTTCTTTTTTAATAGTATCCAATGAGGAAAATCCAAGTCGGTACGCAGAAAATAAATGAAATACACGTTCCTCTGCTTCTTTTTTAGAATTGAAAGAAATGGAATCTTTAAATTTTAAAGAACTTTGTATATATGGCTTAGGCATTGTTGCCCAAAATGAGTCAATATTTGTTAAAGGTATTCCTTTTTCTAATAAATGTTGATGGTTTCCTCTGGCGACATAGATACAATGTTGTTCATATATCTGGTCATGGGCCATTTGAGGAAAGTAGTCTGAAGGTACCGAACTAAGAAAGACTTGATTATCTGTAAATTTATTAATAAAGACATTTACTTCTTTATGAAAATGATAGTCCTTAAGACCCCACGGAGTATACCACGGAATGAGTTTTCCTAGAGTAGAATTAAATTCTTCTTCAGAAAAATCAAAGGCTTGGAGTTCTAACTTTGGTGAGAGACGTTTGAGAGTCTTATATATTTCATAGATGGAAAGGTTCCATACAGATGTAGGATCCGCACAAATCTGTTTAATGCGCAAAGTATTATCTTCAGGTGTAAAGAGTACTTCATCGGTCAATGATCTAGCAACAATATCAACTGGTATTGTGCTCATACGGAGCATAGGAGGAATACGCCAGATGCGGACTTTACCTCTCAACACCAAGGAAGTAAATCCGAGATGCGCCATAGCTTCAGGGGTAGGATGTGCATCTAGCCAGTTAGCGGGTGCTCCGACACAACTGAGTCTGAGAAGTGAAATCTGTATTCTATCAGCGTAGGATGCAGCAATGTGTTCTCCGAGAAATTTTGTATAAGTGTAATCTGTTAAGAAAACTTGTCTGGGCAAGTCTTTTGGCAAAAGTTCAGGTTTTCCAACTGTTTTGGCTGGATGCACATAACAGGTTGATACAAATATGATGCGACAAGTAGTTTCTTTAGTAGACCACTTTAAAGCAGTCTGACAGAGATTTTCTACACCAATCACATTGTCTCTATAGAGGTTTTCATAAGTATCAAGTGTCTTAACATTGGCTGCGCAATGTAAGATGAGATCTGGTTGTTTTTCTGATTCCCAAGTAATTTGATCTAAATGTTCTAGATCACCTTCTTTAATGGAGACTTTTGAGAAATCAGAAAAGTGGTAGAGGGAGTTTGTTTTAATGGAGGCCCAACGAGCCTCTGCTGTCTGACCCTTCTTTCCTCGGAGAAGACAGATTATCTGAGAATCTGAGTCTATGCGTTCCAAGAGTTCTCGGAGAACAAACTTGCCAACAAATCCAGTACAGCCAGTTAAGAGAATTCGCATTATTTTAGTGGGAGATATCATATGCTTGGTCATTCACGCATCATTCTTTTTTTTTAAAAAAAAGAATCATGAGATTATATAAATAATTTAATGTCTGTTTCTGCGGCTCTTGTTTCTGCGATTCTTGTTTCTGCGGCTCATGTTATTGCGATTGCGCCGGGATTTATGGCGGCGACCTCCTGAGGGGGGATCTCCAGTGCAACCAATATACTGGCTTACATTATCACCATTTGCATTCTTTTTTGTCCCAACAAATTCCTGGTGAAATGGTTTACCATAGCAACCTTTTAAACTAGTTTCCGTTGAACCGCACATAGATCCAGACTTACAAGACATCTTATACTTATTATTAAGAAAATATTATACGCGGGGCTTAAATGTTATATATCTTCCCCTCTACCTATAAATGGACCAGCTAGGCTTTTATACTGGCGGTGCCAACGCCAACAACGCTAGTATGCAAAATCAACAAGCCATGGCAGGTATACCACAGCTGCATGCTTCTACACTCTTTGACGTGAGGCTCAAAAAAGATAAAGCCCGGCACCGAGCGTATAATCAGATCTTGGAGCAGGCACTTCAGAAAGTGGCCCACTCGGCTGTTCAACCGAATCAGCCCACCTTTGTCTATTACAATATTCCGCCGTTTGTACTTGGTTTACCTGCCTTAGATTTGAAGGACTGTGTGGTTTATGTGGTTCATCAACTTAGGTCCCAGGCATACGAAGTTAGATATACATATCCTAACTTGCTATGGATTTCTTGGGCACATCACGAGCACAGATATCATATGGAGAAAAATCCGATTGTCCAGTCCATGATCCCAAAGATGGCCGGGCCGGAAAAGAGAAAGGGGCCTTCTCAGGTGAATATGCGGACTGCTGTAACTAGCACACCGGGCGCGGGACCGGCTTTGCGTGCTGCTGACTATACTCCGCCTGCGGGCTTTGTGGAGACTATGGAACGCCCGTCGCCTTATGGTGCTGCTTCTCGTCAACAGCAAAACCAGACTAAGACAGTGACCTTTGCTGATAAGAAAGATGGACTATCTAATGTGTTGGATGAACTATGGCGTATATAAAATTTAATTGACAACTAAATAGTTTAATGTTGATACATCGGCAACATTTATAGTGCCAGCGGCAACTAGAGCTGTAATTGTAACAGTATTTGCAGTACAAACCGCTCTATAATTTCCAGTTAAAGTTGTCGTATTAGCAGTTACTAATGAAACAAATGCAAGTGAACTAGTTGTAACTCCAGGCACGGTGATAGCGATTGTTCCAGCTACTAACGTAGCCTGACCTGCAATACGAGATGTGACATTAAGGGCGCCACCGACATTTACATCCACACCATCGCCACCTAGTGATGGGACTACGCCGGACCCAGAGGTGCCAAGATTAAAAAAGTTAGGAAGATTCTGATCAAACTTGGCAAAAGTGTTTGATGTAGGGTCAACAAAACCGTTTAAGAAAGAGATGGGGTCGTAGACGGAGACCAGGAACTTCTTGGCAGACAGAACGCCAACAAAGGTAGTCATGGGATTCACATCGGGGAATAACTTGCGGCCAGTTAAGTGGAGCACACGACCAGCAGGGCAAGTAGAAGCAGTTGCTCCAGAAACTACTGAAAAAACACCCGTAGGGGTAAATGTAGCAGGGTTAGTACCAGCAGTATAGGTATAGAACTCATTGTGAAATGCCGCGGTAGACACTAGAGTTTTATCAGTTCTCTGCTGGTAATCACCACGCGCTTCGGAGTGAACAAGTGTTGTCATTATACTTTATCCATAGATTTTTTTCAAACCTTACTGGGTTTCAGAAGTCCGTACAACCTTTCAGCAACAGCCTTTCCCACCTTCCGCTTAGCTCCTTCCTCAGAAATAGCCGCCAAATCTGATGCCGTAGCCGCCATCAGAGACTCCAATGTTGGATACTTGGACATAATTAAACGTGCCATGGCCTCACTGACTCCGCGACACTGGGTCAGAGTCCCTAAAAGAAACGTATCAGGACTATCACGACAGGCTGATTTGATATAAGAGGCTGCCGTGAAAGCGCTGCTATTAGTACTGTTCGTAGTGTCTGACAAGCACTCAAATGCAAATTTCCCCCCATCCTTAGTCCACTGTGCCTCAATAAGCTCAGCCAGCTTCACAGTATCTTTTGCACAGGCAGTTTGTACTACAGGAATACGGTGATGGAACTGAAGCCTAGTGATGTGTTTCAGCAATGCAGATTCATCTAGTCTAGCACCTAGCCGGTCCAAGTCACCTTCAATGACGTAGCCAAAAGCAATTCTGTGTTCTTTTGAGTACGCCAAAAGACGCCCCCGCTGCTCCTTGTACCGCCCATCAATGATACTGGCCTCTAGATCAGCTGCAGTCTTTCTCTCTAAGATAACACCTCCTTCTTGTAAATTTGTACCAGATAAATCTCCAATCCAGATATCCCCAACAGGTGGAGTTAACTCTTTGATGGTTGGTGCTAGCTTCAGAAGAGCTTTCTCTCTATAATCAAACCATATCGGCATAACGTTATACATAAAGATTAAATTACCGTTTATATAGTATAAATGAATCTTGACCTTAAAACAAGAGAGGCAATACAATTTGCAGCTGTATCAGTCTTCTCAGAGAGTCTAGTCAAGGCCAGGCAGCGTATAGAGACAATGAATGCACAATTAAGAGATCCTGCAACAGACTCTGCAACAAAGGCCGCACTTCACAATAATCTACAAGGCTCTATACAGGCATATGATTCATTTAGGATTAAGCAGGCAAAAAAAAAGCAAGAAGTTCTACAATCACTCTTTACAAAGTATCCTGACCTTGACCAAGATGAGATTGAAAGATGCCTGGATGAAGCTGTAAATGAATATGAATTAATAGAAAAACAATCTAAGATCTCACCATGACCAGAATCTTGTCATTATTCCACCCAGGTGAGTATCTGTCTTTATGATCACAGATAATGAAGGTAGAAAAAGAGATTAGATCTTTAACTTCTTCCATCACTTTTAAATAAGGTGCATGATCCTGATCACGGAAGATATCTTCAATAATGAGGAGACCCCCCTGCTTCAATTTATTCATACAAGTTCTAATGGTAATGGACTGCTGATCCACATTATGCAGAGCATCATCTAGGATAATATCAAAGAGTTCGCCGTCGGCCATATGCCGTTGAAAGACTGACTCCATGGAATCGGCCTTGGTGGCATCCATCTGGTCTAGATAGATACCAGGAACATTCAGTTTCTTAATATTTTCCATTGCGGCTAGATCAATATCAAACCCGTAGATACGCCCTCTTGTAAAAAATGCCCGCCAAGCCATAATGGACGCACCACGGAAAATACCGATTTCTGCAAACTTGATTGGCTTATGTTTAAGAGGTTCAAAGAAAAGCGAGTAGGGTGTGGTATAAGGGTGTCTGTGGCCACCATTGAGGGTGAAGGGACTCTTATCAGTCCCAGTGCGTGAACAAAGATCACACAAAGTCGTCTTACACAAAGTACTATCTAGAGTGATACAGTTATCCATCTAGATAGAATCTAACGATCAGTTTATATAGTATCCAAAAAAGATCTTACTTGGGTTGTCCAACCCAGTCAGTCACTGGATACGTCGGCGCGAACATTCGTTCCAGTCCAGGTGTCCACTTTTGATAATCAGATCGGTCGGATCTAGTTGCAGTAGTGGGTTCGTAGAACGGGTCAAGTCCCGCGGCTGTTTCAGTGGCTGTGGCCGGTACGTGAATGGTCGCTTCTCCAGCAGCCTGATTAGGCCAAGAGGAAGCAGGGGTATGAGGAAGTTCATCTTCGTACTCTATTTTAGCGTTGATTTCTGTGGTTCCAACGACTTCAAAGACATTTCCCTCCCTTCTCATTACTTTTGGTATGAGTCCCTTGGGCTTATAGATTTTTTCTACAAGTGTTTGCGCATCATCTATGTCATACGTTGTCAGATCATTTGCATTCTTAGGTTGATATGTCTGTAGAATTTCTCTTTCTTGTTTTTCTATCTCTAGTGTGTCGGGAGGTACTAAATTGCCATCTCCAATTGCTTTATACGGCTCCTCTAGATTTTTAGCAGATGCATCTGATGAGAAACCTTCAATGTACTTTGCTTGCTCAGACTGGAATTTGCTAGCATTGGGAGGATAATTTGTCCAATCAAGAGGATAACGGCGTGTCATTTGATTGATTTGCTGTTTGCTGAGCTCTCTGTCACCTTCATTATCAAAAACAGCCTCTAGCTCATATTGATCTAAACTATTGATTGGACTCGTGGTGTAAGGATACATGGTTGTATCTTTGGATGTATCAAGAACCACTTTATCTTTGAACCCTTGCTGATCTTTAAGATATGTAAAATAATATATTGAAAGGAGACTTAGCACTATTACAGCTAAATATGTCCATGGTGGTACTGCCATCTCTAGTACTTTTTTATAAAAAAAGTACGTCAAAAAAGATGCTATTATTTACGCTTTTTAGAAAAATAAGTAGTTCAAAAACAAATCATCCCCCTATTTAGAAGGGGATGCCACCAACCAGGTCTAAAAGACGAGTAACACAAAGAAATGGCCGTAAGCCTCGGGTTCTAGATGTCCGGTCAAGAGGTGCAGTAAAAGCATTTGAGAATCTGATTGTACAAGGTCCACTGACCCTCGTCTACGTGAATGCAAAGTGGTGTGGAGCCTGCCACCGTTTTTCAAAAGAAGTCTGGAGCCCCTTGACCAAGCTCAAGAATAAAGGCTTGAATCTGGCATCTGTAGATTCTGAATACATTGGTAAGACGAGTTTGGCAAATGTTCCCAGAAAATTCTTCCCTACTCTGATGCTGGTTGGGCGTGATAAAAAACCCGCTGAATTTAAAGACGAGAATGGTGAGCCAACAAATGCAATGCCAAGAAAAGAGTCACTTGCTGAAGATCGGGAAACTCTATCTGCTTTAGTGCAGGCACCGATGAATCACCCTTTAGCCAATACCCAGGTAAAAGAAGTCTTAACACCTATTAATACTGAGCCTCTTGCCAATGAAAGTATTACAAATCCAGTTGACATGGAAGTTGAAAGAACAATTACAAATATGCCTCTGAATATGAGTGCTAAACGTAATACATTAAATGCTATGCCTGCATCACCATTTGATACTCTAGATACATCTGAAGAAGTGCCTTCTATGGTTAATGTGCCTTTAACACCCAATGCAAATAAGACTTTCCGAAGCCGTGCTAGATCATCTGCACCAGATGTAGCGTCTGATCTTCTTGCATCTCAAACCGGATCACCTACAGGCACCGCAGCAGTCTTAGTTCGTGAAGAAGCTGCGCCTCTAAGACAACAAGGTGGTGGTAAGGGCAGTGGTCTCTTATACGCAATTAATCAGCAAGTCAAGTCATTAGATGCAATTCTCGGGATGAGAAAAGATAAGAAAACTAGAAAGGCAAAAGTCTAAACATACATTAACCAGTAAAATTGCTTTCAGTAAATCACACGGTAAAATACACACACCATGCCAGCCATCTTTCATATATTAGACGCCATCTCGCGTGATCAGATTACCACGATCACACGAGAGACGGAGGAAGAGCAGGAGGTTGAGGTAGAGTTTGAGGAGGAGGGTCGCAACTACAAAACAAAGGAGTCTAGAGGCAAACAGACTCGTGGCCTAGTTATTCATCTCTTTGGTATGACGGCAGAGGGGCAGCCTCTCCGCTGCGACGTGGAGGGCTTTGAGCCCTACCTTTACCTCAAAGTTGCACCAAAGACTGATCCTGCAGTACTAAATGATCTCCTCAAAGCCAGCAGTAGCAATGGCCATGTACCTGACTCTTTGCATATCACAAAAGAGAAACGCAAGGAGCTTTTCGGGTTCACTGCTGATGAGGAGTTCACTTTCATGAAGCTATCCGTCAACTCGCTCAAAGACTTTCGGGACCTCAAGAAACTTCTCTTGAATGACTACCAGGAGCCCATCTTCAGCACAAGTAAGACATCTGCACCACTCACTGTCTACGAGTCAGGCCTAGACCCCCTGCTACGTTTCTTCCATTTGCAAGATCTGGCACCCTGTGGCTGGGCATCAGTAGAAGGTGAGGAGGGGGAGGATGAAGAGTCTGGCATCCGCGTCATCACCTGCCGGTGGACGGATGTCACCAAGGTCACAGCAGCCCCAAAGCCCACTGCACCTTTCAAGACATTATTTTGGGATATTGAGTGCTACAGCCAGTCAGGAGACTTTCCGGTGGCAAAGCCAAAATCAAAGAAGGAACTAGGAGATCCTGTTATCCAGATTGGCTGTGTCCTGAAAGACTCAGAGGGAAAGCTCAGCAGAACAATCTTTGTCTTGGATACATGTGACAAGTCTAGTGAGTTTGAGGTCAAGTCATTTGCAACTGAGAAGGAACTTTTGCAAGGCTGGTTCAAGTGGCTGGCAGAGACCAATCCTGATGTCTGGGTCGGCTACAATATCTTTGGTTTTGATGAGCGCTATGTCTGGGAGCGCTGCCAGATGCTGGGAATTACGGAGGATCCCAACTTTCAACTGCTCTCACGTCTCTATGGCCATGGTGGCCGGGTCTCACTCCAGGAAAAGAAGCTTGCATCTTCAGCACTAGGTGACAACTTCCTTCATACCTTGTCACTGCATGGTCGGCTACAAGTTGATCTTTATCATGTGGTGAAACGCGGTTATCAACTGCCTTCTTACAAGCTGGATGAAGTTACCAAGTACTTCATGTCCGGCAAACTCAAGAGTGTATCAAAGGCGGAGGATGGAACATGGAAGATCCAGGCCAGTGCAACAAATTCTGCAAAGGTGGGTCGTGCCATTGTTTTACTAGATGAAACGGGTGATGAACTCACGGAGAAACTTCTTATTATAGAGGTTGGTCCGGGATTCTTAGTTGTTCAACCATCGGAGGCTGACCAAGAGTTAGATACGGACTTAGCAGTAAAGTGGGTTATTGTCAAGGACGATGTAAGCCCCGCAGACATCTTTAGACTCCATAAAGGTTCTGCAGCAGATCGCCACACAATTGCGGCTTATTGTATTCAAGATTGTGAATTGACTATGGAACTTTACAACAAATTGGAGACATTCAACAATGCAATGTGTATGGCAAATGTTTGTTCAGTGCCTGAGACTATGATCTTTACAAGAGGCCAGGGAGTGAAGATTGAGTCGCTGATCTTCAAGTTCTGCCACTATGCTGGTTTAACAATTGCCACTTTGCCGTCACCACCGTTTAATGCACCGGAGGGGCCTCGGTACAATGAGGCAGGCGATGAGATTCAAGCTGAGGATAAGGACTCTTATGAGGGAGCAATTGTTTTGGACCCCACGCCGGGATTTTACACTAGGTCGCCCATTGGCGTCTGTGACTTTGCTTCTTTGTATCCATCCACTATTGAGTCAGAGAACATCAGTTATGATTCTTTACTTTGGGCAAAGGACTATGGTCTGGATGGGAAGGAGATCAAGACTGCCTGGACCTTTGAAGGTGATGAAAGTCAGATTGCCAAGTATCAGAAGGCCGGAGAGGCAATGGGCTGCCGATGGGTGGATATTTCCTTTGATATTTGGAAACCAGATCCACTGGATACTAGGAAGATGCCCAAGAAGATCAAGACGGGTATTCGTGTCTGTCGCTATGCTCAGTACCCTGTAACGGCAAATGGCAGTCAGCGTAAGTCTGCTCTGCCCAATATTGTGCATGCACTTCTGGCTGCAAGGGCAGCAAAACGCAAGGAGATCAAAACCGAATCAGACCCTTTCAGGAAAGCACTCCTGGATGCTGAGCAGCTGGCTTACAAGCTGACAGCTAACTCTCTCTATGGTCAGCTGGGCTCGGGTGTTTTCAAGGTGCGTCTCCAGCACTTGGCTGCGTCAGTGACAGCGTATGGCAGGAAACAGATCATGTTTGCAAAGGCGGCTATTGAACGGTTTTATGGACCGGCAGCCAAGGACCCTAGATGTTCTGCTCACGTGGTCTATGGTGACACGGATTCTCTCTTTGTGGAAATCAACCCTAGGAATCCTGAGACAGGTGAGCGCTTGGAAGGACGGGAGGCCATTCAGGCCACTATTGACATCACGACGGAAGCGGGCCATTTCATCACAAAGGCCTTGAAAAAGCCGCACGACTTTGAGTTTGACAAGGCCTTTTACCCCTTCATCATCTTTAGCAAGAAGCGCTATGTAGGGAATATGTACGAGGAAAATGCAGATGACTATGTACAAAAATCAATGGGTATTGCAACAAAGCGGCGTGACTATGCACCTATTGTCAAAACAATCTATGGTGGCGCAATCAAGATCTTGCTGACGGAGAAGGATGTGCCGAAGGCGGCTGAATTTGTCAAAAAGTGGGTGCAGGATATGATTGATAACAAGGTGAGCTTTAATCAACTGATGTTGACAAAGAGTCTCAGATCAGAGTACAAGACACCGACACCTCCTGCACACAAGGTACTGGCAAATCGCATTACTGCAAGAGATCCGGGAAATGCTCCGGCATCTGGGGATCGGCTTTCCTTTGTCTATTTCAAACAGCCTCCTAACTTCAAGGGTACGCAAGGAGACCGTATAGAGACACCGGCTTTCATGAAGGCAAATGGCCTGAAACCGGACCCGGAATTCTATATTGACCACCAACTCAAAAATCCAGTAGGCCAGCTATTCAGTATACTAGTGGACAAATTACCAGGGGCTAGGCCTCCAGTTAAAGGGTGGTCATCGGATCCAGATATTCAGCTGGCTGAGAGAGAGTTGTATGCACAGGATTACTTATTCAAGTCGCTGATGGTTGCCAAGAAGCCAGGAACTTTGTTAAATATGTGGTCAGTACCTACAGGTACAGTGAAGGCGCCTCCTGCTCAGACTATTGTGAGGAGATCAGCTAGGGTGAGTGAGACTGCAGGAAAAGGTCAGACAAAGATGGACTCTTTCTTTGAAGCTAGGATGTTAGTTGCTGATATAAAAAAGACTAAAGTTGCAGCGGCAAAAGAAAAGAAAGATAAGAATGGTGGTAAGAATTAGTAGATATGTCTTACAAAGTACAAAGACAAGTGAGAATTAATGTAATAGATGCTGCGGATGCAAAAACAGTTATAGATGGTTGGGCTCTTGAAGACAATTATTATGGTAGTATGGATCCGGAAAAGTCAGTAGCTGGTAAACTGAATCAGAAAGCAAGGGGGTACCCTTATATTCAGACATCAGAAGGCAAGGCTGGCACAATGTTGGTCAATACAACTGTGCCAATTGAAGGCCCTTTGAATATAGTTTATTTGGATGGTCGGTCAGATTCTGGGTTGCCACACACTAGAGGATTGAAGGGGATAGCTTTACCCGTTTTTTTACTGTGGAATCCTCGGCCTGAGACTCTAGATCATGAGATTGTCCACCTTTCTCAGAAACAGTTCAAAGAACGATGGTGGAGGTTCTATAGGGATACATGGCATTTTGAGCCTGCAACTTCTGAGCAATTTATGTCAATACCTGAGCGATGGAGACGGCGGCGTCGTATCAACCCAGACACATTGGGATCTCCTTTTATAACATGGAAGGGACGATATATGCCATTGTCTGTTTTTATAAGTGAGTCTAGCCCTGACTTGAAAAAGTGTAAAAGAGGGTTTTGGGATTTACAAATGAGTCAATGGACGTGGGAAGCGCCTCCCGGTTGGATAGAGATGTTTGGCTCAGGATTTAATGATGAACATCCAAATGAAATTGCAGCTCATTGGATTGATGGTTCTGCTGGGTTAGAAAAGAAGAATTTTCATCTAAATCTTATATAGATGAGTGGTATTCAAAAGAAAAATAGGTCAAGAAGTAAAAATAGAGATAGAATGAGAGGAGGGGCAAATACACCAGGTACTGGTGGCAGCGGAGGTGGTAGCGGTAGCAGCGGAAGTGGTAGCGGTAGCAGCGGAGGTGGTAGCGGTAGCAGCGGAGGTGGTAGCGGTAGCAGCGGAAGTGGTGGAACTAGCGCAAAAGGGGGGCAATTAGTGAAGAATGACAACGACAGTGTCGGCAGCAACCCTGATGAAAGTAATGGAGAAGCAGGTATGCCAATTATATTTTTAGATATGCTTTCAAAAATTATTTCTGATGTCTTTCAAGGTAAAACATATAAATTAAAAAATTTTAATGATGATCAATTTCTTAAAGAAAGGGTGGATGCTTTAGTTAAAATTTTAAATCTCTATAAAACATGTGTAGAAACCTTTAAAAAAGATAATATAACTGCATATTTTGAAAATTTAGAAGCATATCGTGAATTTATTGCAAAACTTTGTTACAGCATCGCCGCAATAAGACTTAATGAGGAATACCAAGCTAATACTAATATAGTTAAGGTAGGTGCTGTAACTCAATTTGCTGAATTAAATATTTTAGCAAATGGCCTATATGAAGGGACATTAAATGATTTATGGTCAACTGATTCTGAAAGTGAGTCTAAAAAATACTATTTTGCAATGTACAAAGGTGTACTTGGTGGTGACATAGGTGATGGTGATGCAGGCGTATTAGATATTATGAATGCTCTTTGTCAAAAAGAAAAAGAGGCAGATATGACTTTTAAAGAAAAAGACTTTACAGACTTATTAGCTAGTCAAGCTTTAGCGTCACATTTAGAAATTTTAAAAACGCTTTGTGAAGGAGATGCTAATAAAATGTATGAAACTTATGAAAATTCTATGTATATAAATTATGCTTCTTTTTTTATAAAATCATTGCAATTAAATGGCGGATCATCTCTAACTCCCCCTCCTCCTCCACCTCCCTATGATCCAGAATTAGATAAATTTATAGGTAGGAAATGTTTAGATATTTTAGAAGATGCTGGCATAACAAGCCGTGCAAATTTAATTAAAGCTTTGATAAACCAAACAATTACTGTAAGCCCTACATTAAATGAAGAGTATTCATCATTTATTGAGCCTATTGGGGCTACTACAAAGCTTAATGATGAACTTACATTATATGATAAATATATTTCTGTTGAAAATGCATTACGTACTAGCTATGCAAATGATGGTAAGGGAGAATCTACCGCACTTGATGAAGAAACTGTAAAGAAAATAATGGAACTTGCCAAAGTCTCATTAACATATAATAAAACAACCGGAATTCAATTTGATAGAGGTGATGGTAAGGATTATAGTAGATGTCTAAGAAATAATCAATTGATGGCAATTATATTATTTTTAAATATGAAAAATCTTCTTATTCAGGCAGGTACAGGTCAGGGCAAATCATATATTGTTGCAGTTACTGCAATTGTTCTTAAATTATTACATCCAAATAATCCTATTCATGTAATTACTGCAACAAATGAGCTTGCAAAAGAGGGATATAATGATGTTGCAGCAACCTCTTACGCAGAAAAACATCATTTACATCCCGTTGAAAATCTTGCAGACTTATTTAGAGCTTGTAAAGTTAGAGCAAGTTTAATTAAAACTGACGCTTTTAAAGGGTATGGTGCAAATGCTATTATTTATGGAACTCCGTATGACTTTATTTCTTTAGCCTTAGAAGAATCATCTGAAAAAAATCTTAAATATACTGACCCAGAGCTAGATCGTATAATAATTTTAGATGAGTCTGATGTAAATCTTATTGATTCTGCAGATGGATCAGTTAAATATACAGATGATGATCCTGATAATGCTCTCATGCAAATAGTCTTAAATGAAATTACAGAAATTGTAAAGAAAGACACAAGTCCTATAGACATTGATAAAATTACTAAAGATTATATTGATACAATTATTGATACGTTATCAACCAATGACTCTGTTAAACCAATCTTTTCTACAAATAAAGATTTTAAAGAAAGGTGCTTGCGTGAATTACCTAATTTAATAAAAAATGCATTAAAGGTATACAAAACTACCGAATATGAAGAGGGAGTCAATTTTCATTTAAAAAAGTCTCTTCTAGATGAAATAACAAGTATAACAACAAAGGGCGCTATTGATGATCCTAAGATTAAAAAATTTTTTGAAACACTTCGGGGATTATTTAGTCAAACTACTCAAGATAAACCAAATATGGAAAGAATACAAAAAGAATTAATTATTGCACTGGAAGAAATTAAAAATGGTGCAAGTATAGCTGATATTATTACACAGCTTATATATGATGAACATTCTGCTTTTAATAGAATTATTAAAACAACTATTGAAATGTCAGAAATTAAAAATCCTAATATATTTTTTGCATTAATTAATGATGGATCAATACAATATTTAGAAGGTTCTGGGCAAATTATAGGTAATATGACATATGGAGGAGGAATTCAACAGTTTTTAGAAAAAAAATACTTAGACAAAATAGTTACTGATTTTACATTAAGCTATAGATCATTTTCATTCAATAGATATGTAAGAGAGTCAAAACATTTATTTGGTCTTTCTGGTACTGCAGGTTTAGCAAAAGAGCTTCGTGAATTTCAAATGAAATTGTGGAATATAGAAGAAAAACCTGTAGTCTTACCTGATTTTAAAGAGAAACAATTAAAGCATTCAAAAGATATAGGTGGCCCAGATGATCAACGTAAACTAGGAATAGATGAGTGGAATGCAGCAATTTTAGCAGAAATTGATAGAGTAACTAAAGACCAGCCTGTATTAATAGTTACAGAAAATCCAAAACGAGCAGATGATCTGACTGAATTTCTTAAGAAAAGTGGCAAAAAAGTTGGATTTTATATAGAATCTACTAATTCATATATTAAAGAAAAAGAATTAAAACCTAATGATATTATTGTTACAACAAATTTAGGAGGTAGAGGTACTGATTACAAGATAGAGACTGATCCTGACAAAACAGGATACTCAAAAGGTGGACTTCACGTTATAGTTGGATATGAGACAGAAGAAAACCGAAATTTTCTGCAGGCAATTGGTCGTGCAGGCAGAGCAGGAAATCCAGGTTCTTGGATATTAATTAGTAGTGGTGACCCTTTAAAAGGAGCCAAGTCAGTTGATAATATTAAAATGGCAATAAGTAGTAGTGTGATAAAAGATCTTCTTTTTGAAGTGTATAAGTATTTAGAAGATTTACATTCTGATAGTAAAAGTATTGCAAATCCACTAAACCCACAGCAACAGGTGCAGCAGGGGGGTGCTGGGAATGGAGGTGCTGGGAATGGAGGTGCTAGTGGCAAAGATGATCGTATGATTGGACTAATAGGACAGTGGTTTTCAAGAGAAGATATACAGCAAGAGTTTGTAAATTTAATATTTACTCAAAGTATACCTCTACCAAAAACATTAGAACCTCGTGAAAAAGTTGATGAATATATAAATTTAGTATCTCAACAAATTATAAAAAAGATTGAAGGATTTATTAGAACTTATAGTGAAAAGGCATTATCAGTAAAAGATGTATCAGATAAAATTAGACCTTTTATAACTGAAATAATTAGATTAGAACTACCACCATTTAATGTAGAAATAATGAATAGGAGAGCACAATTGACAGTACAGGCTGCAGTAACAGCAGCGTCAGCCGCAGCTAGAGCAGCCGCGGCAGAAGCTTTGATAGCAAAACAAAGAGCAGAAGCAGCAGCAGCGGCAGCAGCAGCAGCAGCAGATGCAGTAGCAAAACAAAAAGCAGAAGCAGAAGCAGCGGCAGCAAAAGCGGCGGCAGATGCTGAAGCAGAGGCAAAGGCAGCAGCCGCAGCAGAAGCAGAAAGACAAAGACTAGCAACAGCAGCAGCAGAAGCAGCAGCAGCACAAAAGAAGAAAGAAGAAGAGGCGGCAGCAGCAGAAGAAGAACGCCTACGTCAAGAAGCAGCTGCAAAAATCCAAGCAGCAAAAGATGACACAGAAAGGAGAGAGGAAGAGAAAAGAGAAGCAGAAAGAAAACGACTTGCAGAAATAGAAAAAGAAAGGAAAAAAGCAGAAGCAGCAGCAGCGGCAGCAGCAGCAGCAGCAGAAGAACAACGCCTACGTAAAGAAGCAGAAGCAAGAGCAGAAGCAAAGAGAGAGGAAGAAAGAAAAAGAGTTGAAGCAGAAGCAGCTGCGGCAGAAGAAGAAAGAAAAAGAGTTCAAGCAGCAGCAGCTGCGGCAGAAGAAGAACGCGTACGTCAAGAAAAAGATGCATTAGAAAAAGAGAAAGAGAGAAAAAGGCGTGAAGCAGAAGCAAGGGCACAAAAAGAAGAAGCAGAAAGGCAAAGGGTTGCAGAAGCAGAAAGACAAAGACTTGCAGAAGCAGCAGCAGCAGCAGAAGCAGAAAGGCAAAGACTTGCAGCAGAAGCAGCAGCAGCAGCAGAAGCAGAAAGACAAAGAGTTGCAGCAGCAGCAGCAGCAGAAGCAGAAGCAGAAGCAGAAAGGCAAAGACTTGCAGCAGAAGCAGCAGAAGCAGAAAGACAAAGACTTGCAGCAGAAGCAGCAGAAGCAGAAAGAAAAAGACTTGCAGCAGAAGCAGCAGAAGCAGAAAGAAAAAGACTTGAAGATGAACAAAAGAAAAGAGATGCTTTAAAAGATCTTGAAACTGATGATATAGATAAGTTAACTGCCGCAATAGCTGTAGCAAGAAATTTGGGTATTGTTGTTACAGATGCTGAATCTAAATTAGCTAGACTACAGGCAGAAAAAGTTGCTGAAGATCTTAAACAGGCAGAAATAAATAAAGCTACAGCAGAGCTTGTAAGACTTGATATTAGTATAGAAGATCTAACTGCGGCAATACTTGTTGCTGAAAAATTAAATGCAACAAAAAATGCAGGTATTGATGTTAATCCCGCCAAAGCTAGATTGGCTCAATTGAAGGCAGAAAAAGATTTAGCAGAACTAAAAGCTAGGCAAAAATCAGATGCTGAAAATGCCCTTAAGACTGCTAATAATATAGAAGCATTAACTGCGGCAATAGCTTTTGCTCAAGGATTAAATAATGATGGTGCAAATATTAATCTTGATGACGCTAATACAAAATTAGATAGACTTAAGGCAGAAAAAGTGGCTGAAGATCTTAGAAAAGCAGAAATAGCTAAAGCTACAGACGCCCTTACAAGTGCTACAACTACAAAAGATTTACAAGAAGCTATACATGCTGCTGAACAATTAAATGCAGAAGGTGCAACTATTAATCTTGACAATGCCAGAAAAACATTAGCTGAAATGCAACAAAGAAACCGAAATGCTAGTGCAGCGCAAGCAAAAAGAGATGCAGAAATAATTGCAGCAACTGCAGCTCTTAAAGATGCAACAACTATAGATGGATTAGAAGCAGCAATACGTGTAGCAACACAGTTAAAAATTAACCTTGGAGATGCTCAAGCTAGATTAAATACAATGAAGAAAAAAGAAGAAGAAAGAGTTGCTAAACTAGCAGAAATAACTGCAGCTAGAAAAGCTCTTTCAGATGCTATTAGTACAGGTACTATAGAAGCTTTAAAAGCAGCACTGGCTAGAGCAAAAACAGCAGCAACCATAGCAGCAGGATTAAATGAAACTATTGACACTTCTGCTGCCGAAGCGGCATTAGCCACATTGATGGCAAAAGAAGCAGCTGAAAAGGAAAAAGAAAGAGCAAAGAGAGCAGCTATTGATGCTTGTAATACTATTGATGATATAGATAAGCTAACAAATGCAATTCAAGCAGCAGAAAATCTAGGTGCAACTAAAATAGAATTAGAAGGTCCAAGAGATAAATTACAAGGATTAAAAACTGCAGCAGAGGCAGCAGCAGCAGCAGCAGCGGCAGCAAAAGCACAAAAGGAAGCAGAAGAAGATGCAGCCATTGCAGAACTTTTAAAACATACCACTGTATTATCACTAGCTATTGCTACTGGTAAATTATTACAAAAATTTCCAGGTATTGATCAAAGAAAATTAGATAATGTCTGGAAAAGAAAAAGAGAATTACAAAAAGCAGAAGATGATGCAAGAAAAATAGCAGAAGAAGAAAGAAAAAAAGCAGAAGAAGAGGCAAAAAGAAAAGCAGAAGAAGAAAGAAAAAAAGCAGAAGATGCAAGAAAAAAAGCAGATGATGCAAGAAAAATAGCAGAAGAAGAAAGAAAAAAAGCAGAAGAAGAGGCAAAAAGAAAAGCAGAAGAAGAAAGAAAAAAAGCAGAAGATGCAAGAAAAAAAGCAGATGATGCAAGAAAAAAAGCAGAAGAAGAAAGAAAAAAAGCAGAAGAAGAGGCAAAAAGAAAAGCAGAAGAAGAGGCACGTGATAAACCAGGTGGAGGTGGACAAATTATTAGTGGAATACAAGGACAACAAAATTTAAGTAGGCCATTTTTTTATTGCTGGGAAGATCAAGTTCAAGGATATCAAGCATCCAATCAAATAGTTGCTATAATTTCAACTCTAAAAAGACTATCAGATGGACGGCTAGTACCTAAAACAATGGAGGATTTGCATCAAGAGCGTAAAAGTCCAGCAATATTTGGTTATGGGATGTGTGTTAGAGTGGCTCACGGAATGAAACAAGGTTACTATAAAATAGTATCTGTTGATATATATACTACTGTTGAAGAACGCTTTGAAAAAAAAATGCGTGCTTTAAAATTAGAATTAGATTTAACAAAGAATCCACAAGAACAATATTGGAGTATTGAAGAAACAGAATTAGAAGCAACTGACAACCCTGTTGAAATTCATTGCCCTATAACTCGCAAAGAAAAACCACAATTTCCTAAGATTATTTTTAATTTTGGAAAACTTTATAGCATTGTCAACGTAACAGGATATAAAAGTAGAGAAGAAAAAGAGAGAAAAAATGAGTATATTCAAAAAATAGAGCAACAAAGAAAAAGAGGAATAGAAAAACAAAGTTATATGGGTGTTTTATATGTAGGTAATGAGACCATAGTTAAACTAGATCCTAGTGTAAAAACAAAAACTGGGTTTAGTGAATTACCAACAAAAAGAAAACCGGGCAAATTTGGATTTTTAGACACAGCATTTCCAGGACTTGAAGAGCGTGTTAGATTACCAGAAAAATTTCATATATTTGATCTAACTGGTATTAAATTTGTTGACCAAAAACAAAAAGAAGCAAGTGAAGGAATACAAACTGAGTTTGAACTTGGAACTACTACATTTACAACATTTATGAATAAACGTAGTTATATATTAGTAACAAGTATTGAAGAAGCTACAGATAAAGATGCTTGGCGTGGTGGTAAAAGATATACAAGACGCAAGCGTTCTTCTAGCCCTAAATCTAAGACTTTTAAACAAAAACATAAGTCTAATACTACAACCAATTCCTCAAAACGTAGATCTAGATCTAAATCAAGAAATAATTCTACAAGTAATTCTACAAGGTAAATAGGTAGCAGTCTAAATGTTTGATGCATCAGAAATAGGCCTAAGTTGGCGAGGTACACTAGACACATTGTCCACTGTACCCCAGTCAAAATGTGCAGCTGTAGATGACCATGGTCTTATGAAAGACTATACCGGCAAGCTGCGTTCTATTCTACAGATAGAGGAAACTGTAGTAGATTCTACTTTTGGAAAACTCGTTTGGGCTAAAAGGCGTTCAGAATCTTTACAATCTAATACTTTTAAAGATGTCCTAGTAAAACGGCCGTCATCACAACGACACACAAAGCAAGAAGCTGTAATCCAGTGGCTCTGTAATAAAGCACTTGCGGCAGCAGATCTCTCTAATCATTGCCCTGCAGTCTATGATCTTTTTACATATAAGAATTCACTCTGGTTCACTATGGCCCCCGTATATAATGCACCAATTTTAGATGCCTATCTCAAGTCTCTGCCAACATGGCGTATGAAGCACCAAATAAATGGTCATACTCTTCTCAAAATTGTCCTACAAATAGCCATGTGCTGTCGCGTGCTAGAACAAATTGGATTCAATCACCGCGATCTGAAACCAGATAATATTCTGATAAAATCTGAAGATATCAAAGTCCATGTATTAACTTCCCAAGAATATATAATAACTATACAACAATCTCCAACAGCTATTCTTGTGGATTTTGGCTTTTCTTGTCTCGGCCCAGGTAAGGCCCCATGGATCCAAGCAGGCGATGACGTCTTGTCTAGCTTTGATGCATGTCCCAGAGTGGGTCGTGACATATTCATGCTCCTAGTCTTTCTCCTCTGGCGTAAAGACATACAGGAAAGTCTGACCGACGAGCACTTGGATTTTCTGAAATCATCTTTGCGTCTAACAACGGAAAGATGGAAACAGATGCAACGCAACTCTAATCCTGTAGAGTGGATCTATACTTTAATAACAGAGAGAGGATTTGAATGCCCTGCCTTAACGCCCTTGACATGGATTCAGACTTGTGCGGCCAGATTTCCTGAACTTGTCTCAATAACAAACCAGCCAGCCTCTCTGACGGTGTAGCAATCATGAGGTACAGTTGGCCCAAACCACTTATCTGGGCAGCATATTACACGTTCAGCAGGATCATAGAAATAGGAATTGAGCCAAGCTGCCCACCAACTGTAGGAGGAATTAGAGAGAATGAGATGTTTAAAATAAGTCAATGACGTAAAATCCACGGGCCCTTTTCCATTTATAATGAGATCTCCCTCATTAAATAAATTCTCTTTGACCCACTCAGGATCTTCAGAAAACCAGCACACGGACTGTTTTGGATGAAAGGGCCCAAGTCGGTCATCAATGAATTTGCGTGCACCTCTATAATAGTTGGCAGTACACGTTAGATGATAGTCTGCAGCTTTCAGATAATCCCCACGACGTACATGTGCTCCAATCCAAGAATGCTGACCAATCATTCCAGCACCTACTAGTGATTGTATTGAATGCATTATTAGCGTTTGAGATGGTTTAAATAAGATGCGCAGATCTCCTGCGTATTCATTAAAATACAGACTTGATTGAAAATATCCAGATAATCTGTAATATCCAGTGTTTGGTAGGGTAGATGGATCAGGCAGAGGATTGTAGGCAAACCCTTTTTCACTAATAGTAGTCCATGGTAATGACGCATAGGTTTTAGCAGAAAGAAATGTCCATGTGGAAGGATCCAAAAACTCCTCCCAGACAGGTGGTCTATCTGGAGGGTGGTCCCATGTTCTTAGTAGAACAAGTTTCATTGAATAGCGTTTAGCATAGGCAAAGGCCGTTGCAATCTGGAAAAGTTGGTTACCTAGACCTCCCATCAGGTGGACTGTTAACATTGTCTGTGACTGTGTCTGTGACTGCATCTCTGTGTAGTTTTATAGAGGGCTGTTTAGATAAGTATAAGTAGGCTGGGACTACTCTTGGTTTTATGTATGGTGGGATAGGTTTCATAGGCAGAGGACAAGTTCTATATGTGCCAATAACAGCCCATCTGGGTTGTAGGAATTTATCGGCCATTTTTCTAATCTAAAAGATGCACTCTAAATTTATGTAGGGAAGATGACAAAGGCTGCAAAAGAAAAAATTCCAAAGGCAGTGAGAGAGCAACTATGGGTGCGTGACATGGGTCTGGCATTTCAGGGAAAGTGTAAGACTACGTGGTGTAAAAATACTGTGACAGTCTTTGATTTTCAATGTGGGCACAATGTACCGGAATCCAAAGGAGGGCCAACTACACTTGATAATATGGTTGTAATTTGTTCAAGATGTAATTTGAGCATGGGAAGTCAGTATACTTTTACAGAATGGTCTCGGAAATTTTATATTGAAGTGATGCCAAAACGTAATTTTATTCAACGGTGGTTTGGCTGCTTTTTTTAGATTTGTTAGAAAAAATTGATTGCCATATTTTTATGTTAAATGTAACACTTGATATAAAAAATGTCAATTAACCCTCTGTATACTTTTACTGCTCCAGTCACTGTGACTGTGACAATGACAACAAGCTCTTCAGGAAATCTCTCACGATCACCTATTACGTTTAGCTTTTCACCCAACTTTTCTCAGATACCTTCTGCATCACCATCTTTAGCATCTACTTCGGTTTCATTTTCAGCATACACAACAATGCCACCAATGCCAACAATGCCAACAATGCCTAGTCCTACACTCCTCTGGTCTCCTGCCTTACCTTCTTATTCATCCCAGCCACAACCACAACCACAGCCACAGCCACAAACACAAGACTCTAATGGTCTATCAACAAATTCAGTAATTTTGCTCTCTAGTATCCTAGGTTTGATTACAGTTCTTTCCATAATCAATGCAATTCATTATAACCAAAAATATAAGCTTGAAAAGAAAAAGCGACTTATTGAATACAGATCTAGCCCTCTGCAAATACATTCTCAAGTACGCAGTATTTTGCCAAGCTAGACTACAAATAAAGTTAAACATAAAACACATTTTTTAGTCCGTATTCTCTGATACACTTATCTAAGAATACCTTGCATTGAGGACAAGGTGTAGAGCATTTGAATTGCTCATCGCCTTCAGATTTAGGGTTCCGTGAAACACGAACCACATACATAGTGGCTCCTGCCATCTCATGGATGTTGCCGAGTTCTTTAATAACATTTTTTTCAGCGTGGATACTGGACTGAGAATAACCAGAACCACGACTACGAGAACCAAAGCCATTTGTAGCCTGGGCAATTATCTTGCCTCTTTTGATCAAGGTTGCAACGTGAATAGAAGCAAAGTGCGCATAGCGCAGATTAATAGTACGTGGATTACTAATAATCTGATCTAGTAATTTTTGTTCACTTTGTTTCATTTTGAAGTTGCCTTAGTTGACCCAATACAGGGTATCAATTTTTTGCTAACCACACCCTCACCTTTTCCTTCAGACCCATCTTGTACTTGGCCCAGGTCATCAGAAGAGTCTTTCGGTACTGCTCCATCTGTTCTTTATCATTAAGTAAATGCTGCATTAGAGGAACAGCTTGCTCCCAGCCATAAATCTTCAGAAAAGGTATCTCATTGTTGAAAATCTCTAACCAGGTTTCTGTAGCTGGCTGATGTAAGAAAAGCGGAATACAGCCGCAGTCTAGCGCCTCGTAAAATCTGTATGTTTCCACATTCTGACCTGCAGGACAGGGTACAAACTTGCTATTTAACAGAAGAGAAATATACTCATCTTCTTTTAGTTGCCCAGGATCATTCCAGTCCTCAAACCATTTTACGTATCTAGGTTGTATTGCATCTAAGGGTGCCATTTTCTTAGAACGTTCCATCCAGTCTGTACCGGCAAAGGACCAGCTGAGCTCACGAAAAGGGAGATCTGGTGTAGAGAGATGAGGTACATCACGATTGCCTCGGAATTGCCAGTGATAGCCTAGTGGTATTACAAGAACTTTCTCCTCAGGAAGATCTGGTCTACTATACATTCTTAGGACACCTGTAACCTCTGGCCAAGAATAGAAATCAATAGGGTCAGTGCCATACTCATCGGCTAAGTGAATGACTTGAAATTTCTTGCCAGAGGAAACTAGGGTTGATAACCACTGCAGCTGTTTATCCCAGAGAGTCTTTATCACAATGACCACAATTTGCTCATAATCTTCTAAAGGGTCTGATATTGATACGGGTTCTATGATGAAATCTTGCTGGAAAAGATCTTGGAGCCATTTGCCCTCGTATAGGCTGCTAGTCGTGACTTTGCACTGATCTAAGCTGACGAACCGTGGCCCTTTCTGCTTAGGCACCACTTGTAAAGGTTTAGCTACTGGCGCAGCTACTAACGCAGCTACTGGTTTAGCTTCGCTTTTAGCTACTGGCACTGGAGGATTAAGCAAAGCCTGATCTACCTCAACAATAGATGCATTTATTTGCAAAGGAGACCCTTTAGCCATCTGCTCTTGAATTTCTTCTGCACTGAACCGCTCATCATTATTCCACAGATCACTATCAAAATTATCTACACGGCTAAAATTATTGAACTGTGCTGTCTTATAAGCAGGATCATCATCCTGTGAAGCTCCAGCAACAAGAGGATCCAAGACATAGAGATTCATCTTGTCAACCCTATTACAGACCATATGATCAGCACTTGTCCAGTAACCATCTCTTTCTAAGATAGAACCCAAGATTTTTTCTGCACCGCGTCTAGACAGAACATAGGCATAGGCACAGAAGTGGAAATAGGTATTTGGCTCCTTCTGACCAAAAATCTTATTGGGTGCAACCTTACAGAGACCAGGTCCAACCCTCTCTAGAGTATTAGCAAATGCGTCTCTATTAGGCGGCAAAATGCCACCCAGGTAGACACAGTCCCATCCTGAAGGCAGAGACTTGTAGGCAGTTGTCCACGCCTCACGCCATCCTTTAACTAACCTTGCATCATCTTCCATGATTAAGAATGACTGAATATCTGGTGGTTCTGAGATCAACATATTCCACAGTTTCAAATGACTCAACGCACAGCCCATCACGGCCTTCTTCCAAAAAAAGTCATTAGTCTTAAATAATCTAGTAAGTGATGGCGTCAAAGATAGCTTCAGACCATCATAGGCAGCTAGCCGGCGTACATGCCCCTTCAAATCAGGATGTGCTTTTAAAAAATTCTCTTTACGATCCTGTCTCCTATCCAGATTAATGACAAAAGCGTCATCAATCCCTTCTAAGAGAGGACAATGTGAGACAAATGACCCGCGGTGTACATAGATAGATAGACCACTGTGAAACGTAGTTCTTGCAGATTCAGATCCATATACATTATATAAAGGATAGCGTTTGATACTCATGCGACTTGATAAGATACTCAGAATACTCTGATCATGACGGTGTCCTGTATGATGGCCATCGGGGCCAATACCTGTCCATTTTTCACCCACAATAATATCAGGATCTTGACCTAACTTATATGCATCGGCAAAGAGTTTTATAGGTGTAGTGTGGCCAGCAATAAAGGCACATGAGCCAGCCCAAATTTGGTGGGCTTCTTTCTCTTCAGCTGTCACTTTTAGAAGCTCACAGAAAGTCTCGTGACACCAGTGTTTATTTTTCTGCATAGAATCCTCCAGAAGTGCAATACCATTAGTGTGAGCATCCTGCAGCCATTCTGTAGGCCATCGGAGTAAGACAGATGCACAATCCATGTAAAAAATAAGTCGCCCCTTCAGAGCTTCTTCTCTGGCTACTGTATCTAAGATCCAGAGTTTCCAGGCGTAGTGCTTGCCTGCCCAGAAATCTGGAAAGCCTTGAGGTGTAGCAGTAGGGAATCTGACAAACTCAACATCGGTAAATTTCTCTTGGGTCATTTTTAAACTAGAATCTGATACATCAGATCCAACATAAACTCTTGCTTGTTGTTTGTGAGACTTTATGGAATTGAGCCACATGATGAGAAAGGGCCAGAATCTCTGTGTTGCAGCCGTTATAAACAGGGGGCTAGCCCCAGGATTGCTGACTACTTTATGGGCCTCCATAACTAAAGGTTTAGAATCAGCTACTAAGGCATTATTTACCTTTATTTCTTGCTTTCCTGGGTTAGTTCTCATCGCATCAGCCTCTGCAGAAGTCTTTGCACCTAAGAATGACGGCAAACCTTCAACAAGGTCACTGCGACCCGCTACCATTATAAAACGTCTGACCATCTCGGCAAAGGTGCGTCTGACTAGATCACGAGAATAGGAGCTGAGGGCCGGCACTGCCTGCATCTCTTTCATCTTTATAGGATCAGACTCTACCTTGTCTACAAGTTCAATGAGGTCCGTTTCAGACTTACAGTTATTTGCATTTAAGAACCCCTTCTCATTAAAATCGCGGCCGACCTTAGGATCACCCCAATAAATAGGAATACATCCAGCAGCCTTGGCGTGCAAGATCTTCTCAGTAGTATAGCCAGGCGCAGATTGATTCTCATAGGCTAGACAAAACCTATAGGTCTTAAGAAACTCGTGCTTGAGAAGTTCACCACCCCCACCACCAAGGCCGGCAAAAATGTCTGAGCCCATATTGTTATAGAGACGCCCCGCTGAATCAACGGTCTTGTACTTATTGAGAGTAGTGAATGCCTTATTTCTGATAGGATTTCTGGGATTAGTAACTACAAAAGCACAAAACTTTGATCTATTACTGATATTAGCAGGATTTACAGTTGTACATGTATCAATAGGAAGAGGTAGAGGATTTCTGATCTTTTCTAAGTCAGCACCGAACCAATCAATCTCAAACATCCAGAGAGGCATTCTGAGATAGGAATTGTCTGACATACTTGGTAACTCGTATCCGATATTGAGTTTTACAGATGAATCAATAATAGGTTTAGTATTTTCACCGGTAAAATGGACCTTGGGCCAGTCAGCTGAAAGTGAGCGCCATTCCTCACCAAAAGGACCAAATATAGTGAGAGATGGTACGGAAGTACCAAGAGACTCTATAGAATGCCCTTCCACTTTTACCTTAGCTTTTAGTGCAGTCTCAAGTGCCAAAGTGAACATATTGTGGGACTCGTTAAAGTCATCCCACATATCGGTAAAGAGAACTTTGAAAGTACTTGTAGCTGCACTTGTAGCTACACTTGTAGCTGCACTTGTAGCTGCGCTTGTAGCTACTGGCATAGCCACGCTTGTAGCTACGCTTGTAGGCTTAACTATTGCCTTTTTGTATAAAGGCATATTCATCACCTTTGTCACTGCTGCAGCCCATTCTTGTGCCTTTGCCAACGGATAGAAACGCTCAATAATCCTCTTTCGTAATTCAGAAAGCTTCTCTAAAGAACAGGCGTAAGAAACCTTTTCCGTATCCCAGATCAAAGTGTGAAGTGCTTTAGCAGCTTCTGTCACACTGTTATTTGAATAATAGAGTGTGTCTAAACCTAAACCCATAGATCTCAGAATCTCGTTATTATGTACCACAGGAATACCGACCCATGCCGCCTCCAGATTTGCAGTTTTCAGAGTCATAAACCGTGTATGGCTAATAATAACAGATTTGGGATCGTGTACCCAATCAATAATACGTTGGCGACCAATGAGATTGAAACTTACGTCAGGCAGTGATGAATGTTTCAAAACATTCTCATTAAAAAACTTATTTTCTTTCAAAACATCCATATTGTGAAATGTAATACGGCTGAGAGGCATTTTCTTTGTCAAGTGTGCGTGTCTTACAATCACCATAGGTAGTGTACAAGAAGACGTGCTTGATGCATTTGTCTCTGACACATGGAGAGACCACTTGGTATCCTGTTGCTCTTTTTGTAGCATATCGTATACTTGAGTCCACGTAGGGCTCTTAGTAATCTTTCTATGTGCCTCTACAATATCTGGAGTCCAGATCCATGGTATGATATCAATCGGCACACCTGGATATAGCGTCTCAAGATAAACTACATCATCGGGCTGCGTATAGATATCAGCAAGCCAGATTGTTGAGATCCCTGTTAAATCCCGAGGATTCTTATTTGAATACACCGTTGCCTCAATATCTGAAAATAGTGACGGCTTTCTGTTATACCACACACACTTGTCAGATATAACCCTCTCAGCAGGAGTCAAGAAAAAAGTGGTTTCAATGACTAGATCTAACTTTTCACTACTCTTTAGTTGATCCTCTAGCTTGACCCTTTTTGGAGACTCATCTTTCAGCTCATGAACATCATCCCACCAATCGGTATCTTGTTTATGCAATAGGATGACTTCAAAGTTCATAGCTTGAAAGACTTTTGCAATTGCGAGGCTAGCATTTGCATGACCTGCACTGAACATGGAAAATCGCAAGTCTGTGGTAATTCCCACGCGCATTCTACCAGAATCAAGAACAATCTTTTAGACCTCTAATTCATTCAGTTCTTGCCTGTACCCTTGCATCTTAGAGTTAACAAGTTCAATATCTTTCCTAAAGTTTGGATCTATGATAAAGTCATTGATGAAAGGAAGAATAATTACATTTACTACCTCCATACCCTTCAAATACTTTCGGGTAAAGATAAGCTCTAGCAAATTAATGGGCAACTGATTATAAATGACTGAGTGATAATTGAATCTCCCTACAATTTCTAGGAGAGTGTCAATATCATTCAAGCTGTACTGAAGAATAATATAGGTTCCGTTAACTAAGACCTTTTTTGGTTGAAATTCATGATTCAGATATGCAAGAAGGTGTGCATTTGGTTTTATCTCAAGGAGCTCCTCTAGTAGCTCACGCATAGCAGTGTCAAAGTAATTCTCTCCTACCTTCCTAGATCCTCCAAATCCACTAATGAGCTTGACACCCTTCTTGGGCTGGTAGCCAGCTAGGACCATTGACCCATTTGTAAAGATACAGCCAGCACCTTCAAACTCAATAGTGGTTGCAGTCTTAGGAGGTTCAGGTTTATAAAGTCCGAAGAAAGTCAGAATAGATTGAAAGCAGGACATTTTGGTGTTAAACACCTGAATGACTTGTTTACAATCAATTTTTGTACTTTTTTAGAAAAAAAGTACGTCAAAAAAAGAGCACCTATTTAGAAAAAAGTACGTCAAAAAAAGAGCACCTATTTAGAAAAAAAGTACGTCAAAAAAGCAGCACCTATTTAGAAAAAAAGCGCGCAAAAAAGGAGCACCTATTTAGAAAAAAGTATGTGAAAAAAATCAAAGTATATCTAACCCAACAAGTCTTGCCAAGCTTTCTGAACGTCAGGATTGTACGGAGAATGTCTCCACTTCAAAGTCTCAGCAGAAGCCCTATACCTCTCCTGGCTGCTAGCGTGTTGTTGTGACCGCATCAAAGCAGCAGATCCTTCTACCACACTATGTCCCTTGTAATAATAACCAACATCGTGCCAATCTGGCGCATTATGAATCACAGGAAATCCTGCAACTAGATACTCCAGTGTCATATAGTTATACTGATTATTCCACTGGTGACAGACTCCAGTGGCGTGAGGATAGTCTTTCATTATTGTAGGAATATCATGGCGCCCACTAAAAGTAATCTTGCCGTCCTTCACTAACTCCAGATTCTGAAAGATAGTCTCCATGAAAAAAGCATTCTTCATCATTCTGTCCCCATTTCCTACAAGAACTTCTATGGGTCTCTTATTCATCCTGTAGTTGCGCTCAACAATCATAATAGGCACCAGAGCAGATTTTTGAAAACTGATATTTGGTTCCAAGATCACAAAAGTCTCTACCTCACCAGCGGCTCTAGGGCGCCATCTCAGATTTCTTGTGCCATCCAAAGTTAAGATAGATGGATCCCAAACATAAGGAGCAATCTTCATTGACTTGGGTACAGGCTCTACGTGATTGAGGACTGCTGCGTACTCTTCGTGTTGCTTATAGTGAGGAGACACCCAGATCTCATCTATTTCACCAACGACGTGATGGGCAAAATGCATACCGTGATAGAACATTGGGGTTTCAATATCAATATTCAAAATATTACCTAGATACAGCTTGGCAACACGTGCTCCACTCATACGGAATAGACGCCGGAGACTGGGATCAATACTCATTCCAATCTCAAGATAAATGTGGATAGGAATAGGAGACTTGACTACCTCTTCTACCGTGAGCATACGAACATGGCGTAAGATAGAAGGTACATTATTAATGTCTTTTGGCTTATCATTCACAAGAAGAATAGGCGCATATCCCATGGAATCATAGAGCTTATAGAGAATGTAGACGTTCTGAAAGAGACCATTGACAAAGAGTGAGTTATCATGGATGGTGGCGGTAGCTAGCAGGATGATCTTTCTTGACTGTAAGGGTTGCCAGGGGATAGGGAGAACACGGCAGGAATCAGAAGGCACTTTAGCACACTGATTCATACCTGGGAGGCCATCCAAGGAAAGGGAGTCCATTGCTTTTCTAAGAGTATAAGTTCTTAGGCCTTTCTTATACGGACGCAATCCATAAAAAGGGTGCTGAAGCAAAAGCGGCGCCATCATTTGACCAGGAATAAGCAGTGAATCCTGTAGTTGCTATGGTATCTAGAGTCATGAAAACGGGTGAAGCACCAAAGAATGTTGCAGTGACATTTGGTATACTAGTAAATGCAGTTGCAAATGTTACAGATAAAGTACCAGTTCCATTTGTAGTATTTGATCCTGATGCAGTAATTGTGCCTGGACCAGTTGCTCCAGAAGCACCAACTAAACCAGTTGCCCCTCTAGGACCAGTAGGGCCAGTTGTTCCTATTGTCCCAGAGGGACCAGTAGGTCCAGTAGGCCCTAATGAACTTGAACCAGATCCAGTAATAGTGCTGGTATTAAGATAGACTAGATTACTGTTAGAATATAGGCCCACATTGCTCGCAAGATTCAAATTTGCCTCAATGTTTATAAAAGGGTTTGCGGGTGTGAAATTACTGAAATTATCAGCAAAAATAGTGTGCGTCGTAGTATCAACCATAGTTAAGATATTAGCAACTTGCCCTTGAAGAACTGTGGTCGCATCGGTACCACGAATATCTGAAGCAACATTTTGAAGAGGGACGATATTGACAATGAAAGGGCTGGCGTTAGTAGACATGCTAGTTATCTTATAGTTATGATTTTAGATCACTCCTTTCCAAAAGGGCAAACGAGCTCAGTATAGTCGGGGGGCGCAGCCATTTCAACAGAGATTACATCACGAGCCCAAGTGCCGACCAGATTCTCACATGAGCCGTGATAGTCACCACCACCACGCCCATTACCTTCTGCAGTAAGAAGTGAGAGAGGATGATAGACTCTACCAGTCTTTGTGACATACTGCTTCTTTGTGTGATTGACGATGAAGTTGTAGTCCTGCATGATATTAGAGAAGTCTATACGAGTAGACATTGCATACTCCTTGCCCTCAGAAAGACGATGCAGATTCTCTTCAGATCCGGGCTCGGGATCAGCATAATCGCCGGCCCAGACAACACGCGTCTTATAAAACATACCAAGTGGGCTCAGAAGGAACTCAACTGCGCACATGAATTGACTGTCAATGTAGGAGTGCTCTATAAGCTTCATACCGTTATTAAACATATGAGAGTGAATGGCGGCACGAATAAATTCCTTGTCGGCATCGCTGGCCTTCTCGGCAAGAAAGAGTGCGTGATAATACTGACCCATAGTGTGCTATTCAGAAGATTAACAACTTGTTCAATTTTTGCACTTTTTATAAAAAAGTGCGCAAAAAGAGATCATCCTTTTTTGCAAACTTTTTTTCTAAAAAAGTTCAGTCTAAACCCGGATTCTTTCTATAAGACAAATCACACCCTACCGTAGACATGAACCAGGATGCAGATCTTGATTCAGAGTGGACCGATGAAAATAATGCAGGGGCAAATTATGCAAGTTTTGCCAGGCAACTTCTGTATGACCGAACAAGTTACATGGGCAATAATTCCTATTATGCCTCTTTCTCTACTATTATAAATCGCGGCCCACAGAATTCCCTCATTGTCTTTGATAACCCCCTTCCGGAGAATGCACTGAAGCCCTATGGCACTACAAAATTTGCAACAGCACGCAAAGATCAAACCACACTCTTTTTAATTGACTCTAAAAATCGTGATAGAACTGCATATCCTCAGCCTACATCTTTCACGTTGAAACCACCGCGTGTCTATCAAAACGTCACTAGTATCCAGGTCACTGAAATAAAACTCCTTTCATCTTTCTTTTATTTTAGACTTGCTAAGGGCAATACATTCTTACCAGTTATTGAACGAGGTAGGGAGACAATAAACAGATTCTTAGGATTTCCTCTTACATATTCTGTACAAGTAGCCGAAGGCAGCTACAATATTGGTGATCTGCTGAATACCTTACAGATTCAAATGAATTATACACCACTTTTCTATGATTATCCGTCTGGATTTGCAGGATTTGTAAATGCCTTTACTGCAAACGGAGACTTGAGTGTAAACTTCAATCAACCTGGTGATACTTACTACGATGCTCTCAATAAAAAGTATGTAACTAATCCAACAATGGATCAGATCACATCTTATTACTGGGGTTCTCGGTATGCAGGTCTGACCCAGTATACTGTTGATCAGGTAAAGGTCGCCTATTACTACCCAGTGCTCTACGAGGTCTTCTTGGATACCACAGACAAAGTAGTCTATCCTTTTTTAAATTTAAATGTGCCTGCTGGCCTATTAGAAAATGGTGACACAGTTTACACACATATTATCTTTAATGCATCTGGAATTAACGACCCCATTCTACTTTTTTTAATCAATATAAATATCACTCTCTTGGACACATACAGACTCAATCACACTTTCAGATTCTTTTTGATTAACCGATACCAGCTCGCATACGATTCAAACAGTCTAAGAGTGAATATTACAACTCTAACTCTGAATACATCTCTGATTAACTTGATCAACTTAACAAATGCCAGAAATCTGACGACCATCATTCAAAATCTGGGTCTGACTCCACAAGGCTTTTCCAACACTTCCAATACTCTAAATCAGGCAAAGGTTGTCTTTGCAGACATGTACAATTACATTCAGACTCAACTGACCACTTATTTTGCAGTGAATTATGCGACTTATGCGGCCCAGTACTTTCTCAATACGGGCAATGTGATTTTCATTCAGAATGGTCTGAATGCACTGGGTGTGAGGACTGGTTATACTACAGAATACTTACAATCAGGCCAACAACCTATTGCATCCACACTTGCCTTGTACTCTAACTCTCCAGGATACTGGCCAAATTTCATCTCGGCAAATACCTATGTTGCAGGAATGACATCACCTCTAGGAGGTGGAATCAATCCAGACGGCATCAACCCCTCTACGTCTATGGTACCCTATAGTATAACATCAAGCAACTTTCAGTTTGGCCTTCAGACAATTGACTCTTCTAATTTTTTTATTCAGACTTCTAGGGCCACCAGAAGTGTGGACTGTCTTGCAACAATTAAACCAGCGCAGTATACGGTGTTCAAGTTCAGATCTCAAGTGCGTCAAACTCTACAGGTAGAGACACTGCCACTCCCCTACTATTATCGTTTTGCAGACTATAACCAGCAAGGTTTTATTAAGGGTATCTTAGATCCAAATAATTCAAATGTGCCACAAATATACTTCTCTACTGCCTATCAGTTTCTCTATCAGTCAACAAATAAATTAATGGACTCTTCTAATTATAATACTACTAAACTGCAAGATGTTGCATCTCGGTCTTTTCAGACAGCTTTTGTCTCCTCACCAACTCTTGCCTTGAATGTTCAAAGTAATTTTGCGCAGTTTGAGTTTATTGCACCTTGGCCACCTGGTATAGTCAGCACGGGTCTCTATTGCTATAATACTTCACTGTCATTTATTGGTGTAAGTCAGACAGATTCTAATATAAGTACTAACCTTGGAACAAATGTAGAGGCCTATGTCTACCACGACAGAGGTGCTTTCATGGCAGATTTAGCAACACCTTACAGAAGAAAAGAAAACCCGCTTCATTACATTGTCTCCACATCTGCAACAACGGCTAGTTCAGATCTCACTATACAGATTAGTACTTTTTCAGGTCAGCGGTACTATTCAATCTTCAGAAGTGCGGCTCTCTCTTTTGCAAATATGTCCTATAGGCCAGTCGTCTACACTGATAGTAATTATGTGAATATACAGACTGACTATATAAATTTCAGCCCCTTTGATAACCCTTCAGCTAGATCAAATCTGACGAACTTTCCTTTTGTTCAGAATTACAATTCTAATTATCTGCAGCTACCTATTGGGTCAACCTTACAAGGCATTGATCCTTCTGATGATAAATATAAGATCAGTGTTTCAGTTCAAGGGAAGCCAATTGGATATGATATATCAGGTGTAAGTGATGACTTGACTGACTATCGTGGATATATAAGTGGGCAACCAGGCTTTGTCCCTGATACGATTTTCCGTATTGATCCATCAAATCAATTTACTTTCCAGGCAATTGACCCTTTTGATCCTGTAACAGGCTCTTATTTTGACCCAGGTACAGATAATAGTATCTTAGAGCCAGCAACAAATGAAGTCTATAATTACAAGGGGACATCTTCATCTCAAATAAAGATTGTGCATTGGTATGATGATTACTATATTCCAAAACAATTAGATGACAATATCACAACGACAAGTACAATTGGTTTCTCACCCTATGTCTGCTCTATTCAAGACTACGTCGCAGGATACCCTCTTGGCTCAGATGGAAAAATAGAGTTTGGCCGAGGTATTAATGCTATTGGATTCTTACCAACTGATGGTGTTTACAATGTCACTTCATTTAGTTTCAAGAGTGCAATTTATCCATTGGGAGATGTACAACCAACTGTAGAAGACCCGAATTCAGCAATTCAATACATTGGTGTCTTTACAGGATCCTATTTGGCCAGCAAGTTTATCAATATTTCTAGTGCGGTAGCAGTCTTAAAATTCACGCAGTCACAGGTATATGCTCCATCCACTATAGATTATACGCCTGGATTTGGTGTTGAATTCGGATCATGGTATGAATTCGGATTTGATCCTAGTTTTGTAGCTTTGAGTAATGTAAAAATCAATGGTTATACCCAAGGAAGTAATGAGCTAGTAAGCTATGATTCCATGTACTACATGGTGCCATTTAATGCGGAAGGTTCTAATCTGACATTTACAAATCTTACAGGAAGTTTACTACCCTATCCTCTTTCACAGGTAGTCAGTACAGGAAGCACCTACTTTGGTCAGACCGTGAAATCTATTGTAGCTACTACACCGCAAAAACAATACATTATGCCGTCAACTGTTTCAGATGCTTTTGCTCCATATGGTCCACAGGGCCTAGTCCCTTATACTCAGTCACAGTATGAGCAGTCTCAACCTATTATGACAAATTCATTTGGGTTCCGTGAGTTTCAGAAGTTAGTGACAAATCAGTTTGCCCTCTTTCCTTTTAGAACTACATTTTCTAATTCTCAAGGCTTAATCACAGCTGCCAATGTTGGTCTAACGACATTTGTATCAGAATATTCTGATACTATGTATTTAGTAAATTCCTTGTCAAATATGGCCAATATATCTAATGTCCTTTTTACAAATCAGGGCTCATTGTACGCCAGCTCAATCAGCACATCTATTTCACTACGTGGGGGCACAATATCATCAATGCAGTACTTAGTTAATATACCTAGTACATTAAATAATTATCCTTATGTTGGCTTGTCAAACTTCTACAGTACCTTCCTCTTTCAAAACATGGATGCAAATGGTACTAATTCTAATATAACTACTAGGAAACTGGATCTGAATTTGCAAGTAAATACTCCTTTCATAACAACTTGGCTTTGGGGAGCTGGTGGCGGCACATGGACAGGTGGTCAGGTAGCAACATCTAATCAGATGGGTGGTGCTGGTGCATATGCAAAGGTGCAGATTAATATTCAGACTCTTGCTAGCCAATATGGTGTATCTAGCTTATACTTAGTGGTAGGTAAGGGTGGTAATCGTGATAATGTGACATTTGCAAGTAATGGATCTATACAGGGCTATGAGCAGCCAAGATATGGTGGGGGTGGTACATCACTAATTGAAACTAATGCAGGATCTCCTGCAAGTAGTAATATTCATATACAAGGTGGTGGATTTACGGGTATCTTTCTTGGATCTAACTTGACCAGTGCACTGCCTCTCATTATTGTGGGTGGTGGTGGTGCAGGTGGTGGTTATAGTATGGGTGGTCCTGGAGGATTTGGTGTGACACCTATTCCTCTAGCTATTGACAAATTCCCCTTTTCTAATGTAGATCTGACAACACTACTTTATAATAAGATATCTATAGGATCTGTAATAGATTGGTCTGCACTATTTCCATGTGGTGCACGGGATTATAGAGGTATAACATTTAGAACTGAAACTCCTGGTGGAGAATTAACTTATGATAGGAGCGTTGCAACATCGTGGTTAACTGATGGAGATTATGGTACATTTTCTTATGCTGCACCATTTTTAGGAAATCAGTTTTATAATTGTTTGAATGGTCCTGTAGGAACATTTGGTATATCTCCCAATGTAATTTCAAATTATGCGGTAGGTCTAAATCAATTCTCTTTAAATTTTAATTCAAATATTTCGTCTATTGGAAAAGTCAGAATATATTCATATTATCCTGGGAATCCTACATTACCAGTTGGTTTCACAGTATATAATGATATTAATAAGTCTCAAATGTTATATTCAAATTATTCATGGGATATAACTGGATCAGCTGGAACGCTCATTTTGTCAAACTATGCTTTTACACCTGCTCTAGCATCTACAGTCTTACAAGTGTGTTATGAATTTCCTATTACACAAGAAATTATTAATACGCCACTTGTAACTAATGGATGGGTAACATGCGGTGTAAATCTAAATGAATATGATACTTTACAATACAGTCTAGACGGATCAAACTGGGTGAATATCAGATCTCAAACTGGTCCTCCAGGATTTGTACCTTTGATTAGAACAAATGCAGTTATATATGCTGGTATTCCATCAGGAAATGGTGGTGGAAGATGGTATGCTTGCGGGTCTAATACAATTCTGAGAAGTTCTAATGGTCTGGACTGGTCTGCATCTAATATAACCAATCCATATACGGGTGGATCTCTAAATGCCTTAACTGTCGGATCTAATTATATCTTGGCAGCTGGAACACCCGCAGGCACATCAAATTCTATCTTGAGAACAACCAATGGTACCACATGGGATTATACGACAAGTGCCTTCACAACAAATGTTACTGCATTGCGCTATACTAATCCATTAGTCTGGGCTATATCACCTACTGGATCACCTTCATTGAAATATTCCTTGACGGGTGCTTCTTGGACTAATATTGCTCTGGGTGTTGGTATTTTAACAGGTGCAAAGGATATTGCCTATGATGGTATATCAATGTATGTTGTGGCAATGGGTACAGGTGCAGCACCCCGAAACTCACCTTTAGTATATGGTACTGCTAGTTCATTGACAGCCGTTCCAACAACATGGAGTGCAGCAGTGGCAACAAATTTAGCTAATTTTACTTGTAATACGGTTTGCTATGGGAATGGACTCTTTGTTGCAGGTGGATCTACCAGTGATGGGACGTCGCCTGCCAAGTGGAGTTCAGATGGTATAAATTGGTTTGATACTGATGTGATTCCTCAAACACCTGCACTCTTTTCTAGTGCATTCTATAATAATCTAAGTCCTGATTTTATTCACAGAGCTGGAACAACCCGAAATGCCTATTTTACACCACTATTTGATATGATTATCTATCAAATAACTTTTGACCCCAATACTGAATCATTTACGTCTATGGGCCGAGGAACTAGTATATTTTTTAGAAATGCAGGAAATAACCAATTATCTGTTCTTAGAAGTTTCAATGGTGTTAACTGGTCTCTATCATTTCAAGGAGCTTATAACAATAATTGGGATGGCAGTGATACCTTTGCTGCAGCATTTTCTGGAGGATATGGCCCTCTGACTATTATTCCTAATCTCTCTACACTCTATGTTGAAATTGCAGTAAATCCAAATATTTATGGCCTTGGTCTAGATTTCAGTGCAATAGCTGAGATAGAAGTCTATTCTAAAGGATTTTCATTAGCTTCACAGACAGCTTCAAATACAGTATCAACCGTCTACGATAATAATTTAACAACCTATTGGTGGCCGAGTGAGTCTGCTGTGGCTAGCAAGTCATTAACAGAATATAATTTGACATTGAATTTATCAACTCCTCAAATCTTGCTGAGTAAACTCAGATTGTATACACCAAATAATTCTACCCGATATTTCACTGGAATGACTATGGGTCTAGACACATCACCTAATTTTGTATTCAATAATCCATCAATAGGAGCAATTAATTTCGAATACGATCCTGCAAATAATCTTTCCTATTATGATGCTATTTTTGTTCCACCTCTATCTAATGTATCAACAATCTATATGAATATTATTAAGACAACCCCAACAAGTCTTCAATTAAATGAGGTTTTAGCTGAAAATGATCCTAATAAGCCTATTAATTTCTATAAGCCAGACACTATCACTTTTGTTGCGGCAAGTACCGATGGAAGCCCTGATAGTACTGGTACAACTCCAGGATATCCTTTAACAAATATGATAGATGATAATTTACTAACGTTTTGGACTGCTACACCTAGACCAAACCCAGGTTTTACTGTAAGTTCTAGATATGAGCTGAATTTTCATTTTAATACACCTATACCTCGTATTAATTTTATACAATTCTATACATTTTCTTATTTTGCTGGTGGGTATACTCCATTTGGTGCAAGTGGAGTTATAGTCTACGCTGATTCAAGTAAGACTTCTGTTCTATATTCAAATGTAATTGATCAATATTATACTTCACTCGGTGTAAATCAGTATGGCTACCAAATGGTGGCATTTAATATCATCCCTTACACGGATGTATCTAATATTTACATAGAGTTTATAAATAAAACAGTAAATGATGGTGTTCCATTACGTATTAATGAAATTTATTTTGTGAATATTGGTCTTAACTTAGACACCCCTGCTGGATACACGGGCGGTTCAATTACTGATATGCAGCGTATCACAGTCCCTTATTATTTATATGACGGTGGTGGTGGATCCAATGGTATTGGTGGCTTAGGAGGTGCTAACTTAAATACATCAAATGGTGGACCGACTATAATTGCCACTAATGGTCTCAGTGGTACTTACTTGAAAGGCGGTAGCCCAGCATCAGCTGGTGAAAATGGTGGATCATATAGTAATATAATTTATGGCGCTGGTGGCGGTGGTGGTGGTTACTATGGTGGTGGCGGTGGCGGTATAGCCTCCTATAATAGATCAGGATTAAGCGTATACGAAGGTGGTGCAGGAGGTGGTGGAGCTGGTTATTTCATTCCTTCTACTAACCTCATTACTCTCTTAGAATATGGCGTGGCAATTCCTGGAAATCTGTTAACACAGACACCATCCAACTATTTTCCTCCTAATAAAACCGTACAAGATGCTTTGATTGCATCAAGTAATATGGTCCCTTATACAAATGAATTAGGATATGGTGCAGGTGCTACTCAGACATCAGATACAGATCTTGGCCAGGGGGCGCATGGTGCAATTGTAATAAATTTTGATGCTCTAGCAGTTGTTCAGCCAATAGGCAATGCAAGGCAGACACCCGCTTTTGTGGATGGATCTAAACTAACTTTATTCCAGGCACCTATTTCCTACGCTAGTGATACACGCGTCTTGCCCTTTACCGCTTATATAGACTCAATACAGTATAGCCCATTCTCAAACTATAATTGGGTCTGGTACCAGGCATATCTTTCTTTGACAGGATCTTCACTAAATCCTCAGACAATGAAAGCGACAACTCAGGAACCGTATCTACCCACTATAAAATATCCAGGACTTCCTGCAATTGTATATACCGCAATAGAAGAACAGTTTTTCAATGTCAGTAGCTTTTTTAATGGTGTAACTTCAAGAACAACCCCTATTCTACAAGGTTTACAAACTAGTTTTGAACTTTTCAATCAATATTTTATTAATACTCCTTATACAGATCCTAAGTATACTACATATACACAAGTCTATTGTCTACTAGATTACCTGAGACAGTCTTCCAACTTATTAAATCCACACATAGACTCTATCACATCACCGTTAAATAGAGTCTTTGGAGGCTTACCTGGATTTGGTTACTGGGCAAATCCTTTTCTTACAAATGTCAGCTATGTGGGCTTTGATACTGGACTGAGTCTTCTACCTCCTTCTCAGGTATCAACAATTAGTCGTAGCTCTGATCCAGTCACAGCATTCTATGGTCTTGCCTTGGAGCAAGATTTAATAACAGGTATCTATTCAATGAAAAATATAATGGCATATAAGCCTAGTTTATATGATGCTTCTAATTATGGATCTAATTGGTTAAAGGTTACACAATTTAATGAATCTTTCATAGTGAATTCTCTGTCAAATCCCTATATTGCCAGTAATATTCCAGTACAACCTTATACACTCCAGAGTGCCATTGGAGGTAACTTGCCTTTACTAAATTACAAAGTCTACACTAGTCCATTTCCACTTAGCAATAATAAAGTTGCAAATGCACCCATACAAATGATTAATGATTTCCAAGGTCAGTACGCGTATTTATACACATTTCAGAATTACAATCAAGCAGATTTGAGTACTACACATTTAACACAGATTTTACTGACTTCTAGTATTATACAGGTCAATCAGCTCAACATAACCAATCTTTCTAATGCGGCAAGTAATATTATTGGCACAGTAGTCTCAGAATATAACAGTCTCACTGGTCCAAGTACTACCTTGCAGGCAGTAACCCAGTTTGGTTTTAACTTAGGTTCAAATAATCCTCTGAATCCTTTAATAAACTTTAGCTCTGGACCATCTAATTCTAATTATTATAATACATACTCAGTAAACTCACCCATTAGAGCAAGCAATGTGGGCAAAGGGTTAACTGACTATATTGGCAACTTATTTGTGGCAGATCGTCTTGGTTCATCTAATGTCTATGAAAATGTCTGTACAATTCAGATTTTCCAACAGCCGTTTTCTAATCAGAATATGAAGGTTGCGAGCCCAAGTTTTATTTTGAACCAATACAGAACTGGTAACTCTAATCCCTACTATGACTATCTAATATCACGATCTCAGAATATCTGGCAGCTACAGGGTACTCAGAATCTATCTACAATTTTCGGTGCAAGACTAATCTCACCATACGACTTTACTGTTACAACTAATTTTGCTAATCAGATATTCTATCCCACACACAAGATCATTCTGAACAAGACTGCCACAGGTATTAACCCTATTCAGAATACAACTGATTTAACAAACTATCCTTCTTATCCAAGAACCCAATCATTCTTCTATAATAATTTCTCATCACTCGTACAAGATATCAGTGGACAGTTTGCTGTAGAAAAAAAGTCTAATTTTGAATTTGCAGACACAGAATTCTCAGGCTATTTCTTCAATTCTTACATTCAAAATATTAATATGAAAGAATCAACTAACTTTAATAATGCTAATAAGGACAGCTTCAATTATCTGGCCATAAGAGCATATTCACCTTCTGAGAGTTTCAAGTGTTTAGTCCGATTTTACTTGCCTGGCCGATATGACTTTGGCTACATTTCTCTGAAAGACTTGTCTAATGAGGTTATAACTTTGCAATCCAATACAAATGTAAACCCTGAGTACTTGACTGTCTTAGGTGAATTCACATCATCGTTTGCTATATCACGTGTCTTTGGTTCGGTAGGTCTACCTGGATACAGTGGTTCAAATATTACAAGTGTAACCTTTGGTGATTTCTTGAGTAAGTATAGTTCAGTACAAGGTATTATTACATCTAATTCTGGCACTATAAACACAGTAATCAATGGGGTTCTTGCTGGTCAGAAGGCTCTAATCACAGGTGACTTGCAGAATATTTTACCTGCTTACGTGGCAAACCGAGAGAAGGTATATGATCCTATAGAATTCAGCCTACCTTTTTCTACTATTGCTCAGGCTTCCAACAGAACAATAGAAGAATATGGAATGGGCTACAATCTAGGATTTGCACAACTTGATACAAAGTTTAATACAAATCAACGTGCAGGATCTTTTTTTAAGATCTTAGATGACTACATTTTCATGAAGATGAATCCAGAACATAATATGAACCGTTTAGATATCAGTAGACAGGAAAATTATTCAGTGACACATGATACCCAGGCAGAGTCTCGGCTATATAATTGTAAATTAATCTTAAATAACTTTGGCACGTATGCGACGACCTTGGTTCAGAATCCAGTCTTATTTAATCCGCCAATTGGAAGACTGGATAAGCTGATATTTTCTTGGTATGACAGAACGGGTGCACTGATAAATAATGATGAATGTGAATGGAGTGGATCAATTCAGGTTGTTGAGACAGTTGATGTGGCAACGGCCGATTCTCTAATTCCCAAATTCTAGTTTATAAATAATAATATTAATGCCTTTCTCAATATACAAATGTGTAATACCACTTACGTGTTCAGGCACATCAATGTCTGAACAAATAGGTTCACCGTTTGCCTCCATTTTCTGCTCTTCAATAATCTCTCTATACATTGCATCTACTGCAGCAGCTGCAGATGCAAAGGATTTAAAAGCCATAGGATATGGCTGTCCGTTCTCTATGACAATATAGACACTCATTGTTAAAAATACATACTCCATATACCTTTCAATTTTTCCAATACAAAATAAAAAAACAGTATGATCAGATGTCATCGGCCATTGACCCAACAAATGTATTTGATCCCCTAGGAACTGTTAGACAGCAGGGAAGCTTGGCAGGAACTACTCCTGCACAGAGCTCCACAACAACGCCCTTTTTTCCTGCAGTCTGTCTGTCTACGCATTGGGATCCCACTCGTATCTATGCTAGAACTGTACCTACGCAGCTTGTATCACTTCCTGTAGACTTCCGCCCTTATACGAAAGTCTGCTTAGACTACAGAACTTCTGCTCCCGAGCAAGCTGCCCCTGAGGTCCCAGACAATCTAGTCTTTCCTGGTGGTGGTGATCAGTACCCTCCTACACGCTACATCAATAACATAGACAGAGAGAGTCTTCTGAGACGTCTAGATAGGCCTCTGGGCACTTGCGATCCAGACCAGTATTACCCTCCCAAGTCTGGTGACATGTATGTTGATGGGATGCTGGTTCCTAGAACTCCTAAATTAAACTCCAGATTTGTGGATGAACTCTCTATGCCCCAGGCACTATTAAGAAATGGACCCTATGATTGCAGAGCTCAGGCCGATAAGATTAACTGGGAGAGATCTCCAAGGCTGTTTAATAACACGACAAAGCAGGACAGATATACGGCACCGCCATCAGTAGAAAAACCCCGGCAAAATATCTGGGCAACACAGCTAAGATGCACTGACACACCCCTGTCTACACATAAGACTGCTAATGGTCAAAGAGCGTGGGGGCCTGGTAGTGCTGCAGGATGTCAGCTGAAAGAAAATTTTTGATGTACATTGCGCTAATAGGCACTTTTTCATTTACACTAATGCTTTAAGGAGCGGATGATTGAGTGGATAGTAATCCTCTTAATTATTTTATGTATAGCTGTCTGGTATTATACCCAGTCAGTCTCAGAATACAGTTTTTCTCAGATTAAAGAATCTCAGATATCTATGCAACTTACTAGCCTCTGGGAGGAGAGAAAACCCGTCATCATTTCAGAAGTCCGACCACAAGAAATCTGGTTAGCAAATTCTTTGAAGCAGACAAAGTTTTGGGGTGCTCAGTCAATTTGGGAAGACTATGATACGAATCCTGAAGCCCTAGTACCATCAAATCACGCTCAGCAGATGGCGTGGGCTGAGATCTTAGGTATTTCTCAGATTCAACGGGATACTTTATTAAAGTGGTTTGAGTTACATCAATGGATCTTTTCTGTAAGAACAGAGGCTCACTTGGGTGCTGAAGGTCTGAGACCAACATATGGCTGGGCTACGTCATATAGTTGTACTCAGGGTGTAGCAAGATGCATCTTACTTCACAATGCCCAGAAAGCAAAGTTGCCGGCAGGATGGAATGGTCTGAGATGGCGTGATGCTACAGTGGCTCATCATCCTTTATGGATCCAGGTGCAGTATATTGAGATCATCTTGAGACCTGGTACCACCCTCATAGTGCCACCCCACTGGATTGTGGCTATAGAGCCTTCTAGCCCAAAAGATTCCATATGGTGGGTAAGATCTGATGTGCATCATCCTATTAGCGCAGCAGCCCAACGAATCAATGAACGCATTTAACTAATAAAATTGTTTCACTAAATGGCTTCTATCTACTACAATAGATGTCCGACATAGAATCAGATGAAGATGTAAATCAAGGTGTCAACGATTCTATGAAAGCAATTCATACAATGGTTGAGCAAATTGCACATAATGCCAAGCATCTTTATAGTAAAGCTGTTTCTCTGGATCAGCAGATTCAAAATCCATTAGCAGCAGATATCTGGGCTCAGACATTTAAGTTACATGAGAGGGCCAGGTCATGGGCTAAGAAAAATATGGTGGCTAGTAAGTGTTCTCTGTGGCAAGTAAACAAGACTCTGACTGATTCAGCAAAGAAGGAGGGCCGAATTACTATTGATGGGCAAGTTACTTTGACTAGGGTTGAGGGAGAAATCTTAGACTTATCCCATGAGACTCCAGTAAGTATTTGGAAAGTTTTGGGTAAACTCCCTAGGTTCTTCATCTGATTTATCTTGGATCACGCAATTCTAATTCAGCCTTGACGCCCATGATCTCTTTATACAGCTCTTCTACTGGGCATACTTCTTCGTGATCATCATTATGAACAATTGCCTTTGTGGGTGCATAAGCAAGTTCATTCGTATTGGATGCTTGGGCAGGACATTTCACAAAGAGACTGTAGGCAAATCTGGATGTCAACGATGATGCCTCTAGGTGAGACCAAGGATTACTGAAATGAAAAAGTGGTGGTACTCCCTTTTTTATTTTAATGATAACTAACCGCTGTATAAATAATGGTAAGGAAAGACCATATTTTTGTGTTAACTTGAATAAGCAATATGTAATTAAAATTGTCATAGGTTGTGTTATAAACACCGTCATTAGCTCAGATGTAGCATAACTAATAATGATTTCTTGGCCAACAGATGATGGATGACTAGCTGCAAAGAGTAAGAGGTAATTGAGACACCACGCTAGCCAACCACCTGAGCATATGAGAAATAGCCACCCTTCCTTTGTGTGACAAGGCAGATAATTCCAGAAAGAATCATAGACTTCACAGGGAGGATACTTGGCCTTGAATACAGTAATCATCTTTACAAGTAATTCTTTTTGACTCATTTTACTCAGTTGTTTATTTTCAGACTCTTCATTATCCTCATCCTTAGGAGGCTTACAACAGAGATACATTAGAGCAACATCTAGGAGTGATTCTTCATCACCACCATCCATCATAGCTAAAGCCTCAGCCTTATCAGCATCTTTTGTACTATCTTTTCCAGCAGTTGACTCTGCAAGTTTCTTTTTATTTTCAATATATTTTAGAGCATATTTCTCAAACCGTGATCTGCGCATGTATTCTTCGTGTAATAGAGGAAACTTGTATTTGAATTCTGCAAGACCAATTTTCCCCAAGGAAGAAAGAATGAGAGAGACAACTGGAAAGTTCAGAAGACTTGTAATAATAGATAGAGCAAGAACATCATACCATAACATACCTTCTTTCCCAGCTGCGCCATAGGTAAATCCATAGAATAGGGCAGTTATAAAAAGAGAGTGATATTGGATTGTGAATAGAGCAAGAAGACGGAAGACACGGGCTAACCTGGGGTCGTACCGAAAGAGAAATTGTACACGACTGTGTTGTTGAATTATACGTTGACAGAGGCTGAGGGGTTTTGTATTGACTTGAGAATCAGATTTCTCTGTTTTTGTCTTTTTATTTATCTTTGTACTGGTTTTAGTGGATCCAGCTTTAGTAGATTTTGCATCAAACGTGTAGATTGCCGTATTAGGAGCATTATCAAAGACTGCTCTAATTGTAGGATCTTCACACAGATTTTTGACATATTTTTTCGTAGTCAAAGTATCAATGCGCATAGATAAGAGGCCGAGTAACAAAGTTACAGCAGCAATACCTCCAAAAATACCAAACCACTGTGCGTATTGTAGTAAACCAGATAAGGAATATACATTTGCCGCATTTGCAAAGACTGCCTTATTTGCTTCGGCCATTGCGTCAATACGACTGGTAAAATCAGTCAAGTGGGTACATGCACACGATATACTACCGTTCAACAAGGTAGTTATACAACCGTCAGTAGACCATTTACTCTGAGAAGTAGACCAGTAGAGACAGGTTGGTGTTAAGATAGGTTCAGGGCATTGAAATGTCTGAATAGAGAAAGGACCCGTATCAGTGCAATTCAGAGGCTTCCAGAGGCCAAGAAGACAGGGAACTAACCAAGATGCCTGACCAGTCTTAATAGCCGTTGTAGAGAGAGATAAAGCATCTCCAGACTTCTGATACACTTGGCCCACATCACATCTTGCAAAATAAAAAGGTGGTGTCTGAAACTTGGGATCTGATAAATTTAAAGCCCAGTTAAAGGAAATAGGAGTTGTCAGATTTGCAACTTTTAATGTACTGCCTTTAGAATCTAAGATATTTAGTGAGAGTGGGGGTGAATCAATAGATTCAGAACTCAGAGCTGCGTGGGGGTTTGTCGTCCACTGGATCATAGAGGCAGCTAGTCCAGTTCCTAGAGAGCTGAGTGGTGGTAGAGAGAGATTTGTAGATCCTACTTGCATGGATGCTGTTGCGGTCGTATCTATGGCTTTCATTTTCATTGCAAAAGCTGGAGTGCTAGCTGAGAATTCTCCACCGGACTGTTGCATGGCAGCAAAGCCAACATTGTTAAGAGATCCTTGAATCTGAGATGGATTGTAATAAGAGAGATCTGAAAGAAGGTCCTTTAAATTGTCTAGACTCATATTTTGCAAATTTGGTAAGGGGGGAGGAGGGCCTCTGGGGCGTTCAGTGGGAAATGCACTAGGGGTTAATGTTGATCCACTAATAGAATAACTTGGACTTGCTGACACTGAAGTATAGAATGTATATGATGACTCTGGTGATGGACTTGGTTTTTCTGAGACTGACCACGTATATGATTCTGTTGCCATCTGAGATACCGTATCTAATAGAGAGGCCGTTTGAATTTGAGACACTGTCTGAGAACTTGAAGTAGACTGAGAAGGCGATCCAGAAGAGCTTATTGATCCAGATACACTAGGTGAGCTTATTAAAGATTTAGATAAGCTAAAACATTCTGAGAAAGTGGGTGAAGGACTAGAAGAATCTGAACTTGACGGTGATATTGAATTCTGTGAATAGCTTGCTGTCTGAGATGCGGGATCTGAAGGTAGGGGAGAATATGTACTAGACTCAGATTCTGATGCCATTGAAGAAAAGCTTGCAGATGCACTACTAGAAGTGCTTTGTGAGCCACTACTAGAATAAGATAATAGAGCTGATATAGAAGGACTCTGTGAAGTACTAGATGAACTAGATATGGAAGGGGACTCTAACGGTGACTGAGACGCAGTTGCCGATGAAGTGGGGGATGGACCACTTATGAATTTGACAGATGCAGTTAGACCTTTATATGTTGTAGATGTGAATGAGGTAAATTGTATAGTCATAGTATTTGAAGAAGAAGTCCAGTTATAGGGCCACTGCATTGAAGATCCAAAGAGGTGGACTAGCTGTGGAGAAGATATTGTAGGGCCATCATATATATAGACACTATCACAACAAGGATTTGTATCTTGAGATACTAGAGTAAATTGTACAAGTTCACCTACATTTGCACGGAGTATAGATAAACAATTGGTATATATTGGATATGGCCCTGCACCAGCATAAGAATGTGTTTTCCAGACTCCTTCATATCTAGCATTGTTCCCACACAAAATAAGGGGAATTGCAGTACTAGTTGGTTTTGTAGAAGGAGATCTCTGTGGTGATCTTGTTAAACTAGTCTTTGGACTAGCAGATGGACTTCTAGATGTATATGCAGAAACTGACATTGTATATGTGGTGGCATCTGAGATATTGGGAGTTATACTTGCAGTTCCTGTACCTGTAGGTGTTCGTGTGCTAGATGGTGTATCTGTTCCTGTTGGAGAATCTGTCCCAGTAGAAGAATCACTAGGAGGATCTGGCGATGATTGACCGCCACCCATCTTTTCTATTCAGCTATAAAAATTGTTTCGGTATGATAGTCTCTGGATGGCACACCAAATGGACGAAGATCAAAAAAGAGCAGTAGATCTTGCATTAACAGGTAAGTCTTTCTTCTTGACAGGAGCGGGCGGTACCGGGAAATCCTATGTAATACGCAGCATTGTAGAAGCACTGAATCGGGAAGGAAAAGACGTAGCTCTGACGGCAATGACAGGGTGTGCGGCATTACTTTTAGGGCGTGGTGCCAAGACCTTACATTCGTGGGCAGGAATTGGTCTTGGTAAAGAGTCTGCTGAGATCATTGTGAGCAAGATTAAGAAATCATTTAAGGCAAAGAAAAACTGGTTGTCTATGGATTGTCTAATCATTGATGAAATCAGTATGATGATACCAGATCTTCTAGATAAGCTTGACTTGATTGGGCGTGGCATTAGGAAAAACATGGGTAAGAGACCTTTTGGTGGCTTACAAGTTATCTTGGTGGGAGACATGTATCAGCTTCCTCCTGTTGTTATGGCTAAAGAAGAACAGGAAAACACGTTTGTCTTTGAGGCTAAAGTATGGAAAACCGTTATTCAAGACTATGTTATCTTAAAGACTGTACACAGACAATCTGATCCTGTTTTCTTGAAGATTCTAGAGGAGGCCAGAAAAGGGAAGCTGAGCCAGGAATCCATTGCAATCTTACAGACAAGGCGTAATAATCAGTGGAAGAAGCTGGAGATCAAACCGACCCTACTCTTTACAAGGAGAGCAGATGTAGAACAAATTAATATGACCCAGCTTACAAAGTGTCAGGGGCCTGATTATATATTCAAGGCTAAGACAGTCTATTCACCTGCTGCATTTGCTATTCACGCTTCAGAACAGGAGAAGGCATATGCTATAGAGAAGATGGACAAGAATGGCGCCTATGTTCCAGAGCTCACTTTGAGGGTAGGTGCACAGGTTATGCTCTTGACAAATAAGGATGTAGAACACGGTCTTGTTAATGGCTCCAGAGGTGTGATTGAGCGTTTCTGTGATGGGCCCCAACCTTTGCCAATGGTGAAATTTAAGAATGGTGAGGTGATCATTATTGAGCCAGCTTCATGGGCCAGTGAAGACCTAGAGGGATTTAACAGAGAGCAGATACCCCTTAGGCTTGCTTATGCAGTCACTATCCACAAGGCTCAGGGAGCCACTCTGGATTGTGCCTTGATAGATATTGGAGATAATACATTTGAATATGGTCAGGCGTATGTGGCCTTGTCACGGGTCAAGTCTCTGGATTCTTTGTATATCTGGGATCTAGCCCCTCACGCTTTCATGGTACATCCGAAAGTCAGAGACTTCTTTGATCAATTGCCTGCTAGCACATCAGCCCAGATCATTGTCAGATCTACTGCATTGACGGATTCTAATGACCCTGTTAATGATGATCCTTGTATAGAGCCTGAATAAGGAACTAGAATAATGCGATTAATGTATTCGGTTAAATAATAGATTTCAGACTTTTTTGTTGGTACACTCTTAGTTCCAGCAATGGAATGCAAAATACGATCAGCGGAAATCTTTTTGACTTGATCATAGAGGTCTTCTGATAAAAAGAGAGTCTGTTCTAAAATAGTGACCAAAGGAGAAACAGCTAAAAATCGTGTCATACAGAAATGCAAAAAGATGAACTCGGACATTGAATTAAATTCGGGCGTTTTCCCAGTTTGCATTACCCTTATTTTTTTAGAAATAGATTGGATCATTTCAACGGCCTGAATAAATAGAGGTTTCTTAATTAAATAACTGCAGTACAGATCTAGATTCATAGAGATTATATCGTTGGAATTTGCCTGGTATTCTTTTACCTTTGGATCATTTACAAAAGCATTAATCAATTTACCAGGATCATAATTATCCATACCATTTTTAAAACAAAAATCTATGAGTCGGGTCTCAAAGGGAATTTGACGAAAACCAACATACATTGGAATTCTTACAGTGTAGAAACGTTCAAGATAATATCCAAAAAAAGCACCCGATGTTAATGGATCATTTAGACGCCGGAAATAGCATTGACCAAAGTCTGAAATGCCAAATTGTAGCTTAGAGCCTGATGCTCGGATAAATATATTTTTATGATGTAGGTCCATATTTATTAATTCTAGGGTTGGGTGGTGATAGAACTTTTGTAAGATATTTAAGAGTGGTGGAATTGCATCATTGATAGCTTTTATAATAAAACCACTGGGGATATTCTTTTTTTCCATTTTCTCTACCCATTGTTCAAGTGTAGACGGATATCTTGAAATAAACATCAAGTTGTACTTGTCAGTTATACCCGTTTTAATTAATGCACCTTTCAGTTCAGTGCATGCAAATGGTTGAGATGTTTTCCATGCAAGAAGTGCATCTTTAGACTGCTTGTACTCACCTAGCTTCTCTTTGGAAGGTGGGTGTTGATCATTGGCAGGAGAGCACATTCCGCGTATGCCTGCAAGAAATTTTAGAGAAAGCTCTTGGCCTAGTATATCTCTTGCAGCTTCTAGATAAATGTGTTCAGAATCACCCTTATGAACAATCTTACCTACTACACTTGTATTTGACCCTTGAGATATCTGACCTTCTTGTTTTCTATCTGCAGCACAAGGCCATAGGGGCTGAGCATATACACATCCTTCTGCACCTTCTCCTATAATTGCACCACCTTCCATCTAGTTAACCAAGTCTAAAAATTGGTTAGGTATAAAAGTTTCCATTTGGTACTACTATATGGATAAAATGTCCGAAATGATTATATTGTCCAAGTCCAGAATGGAGCAGCATCTTGCAACTATTGTTTCAGAGCAGCCTATTATTAAGGGATCTCCTGGCCGAAAACCCCGGGCTGCCAAGCTTGAGCCACCTGCGTTAAATTTGCTAGAATCTGCAGGAGCTGCTTGCGCTGCCGAACTAGGAGCTGCTGCTGTTGAGATAACAGAGCCTCTTCTGACTCCAAACCCTAGACGCCATGTTTTATTCCCTGTTGAGCATCCTGATATCTTTGCAATGACCAAGAAGGCTATTGCGGTTTTCTGGACTGTGGAGGAGGTTGATCTGACAAAGGACATGAAGGACTGGGCTAAACTGGATGCAAATACACAGCACTTTATCAAGCACGTACTCGGTTTCTTTGCTGCGAGCGACGGCATCCTCATGGAGAACTTGTCCTTGAATTTCCAGAATGAGGTTCAGGCACCTGAGGCACGGTTCTTCTATTCAAACCAGAACTTCATGGAGGCTATTCACTCTGAGATGTACTCTCTGCTGATTGACACCTACATTGATGATAAGACAGAGAAGCAGAAGCTTCTGGAGGCCGCAAACACGATGCCGGCTATTCAGAAGAAGGCAGAGTGGGCTATGAAGTGGCTGGATGCTTCTAAGGCAAACTTTGCAACAAGACTGGTTGCATTTGCGGTGGTTGAGGGCATTTTCTTCAGTGGCTCCTTCTGCTCTATCTTCTGGCTCAAGAAGCAGGGTCTCATGCCTGGACTGACTACGAGCAATGAGTTCATCTCTAGGGACGAGGGGATGCACACGGATTTTGCGTGCCTTCTGTACTCTAAGATTCAGACTAAGTTGAAGAAGAGTCAGATTAACAAGATCGTGAAGGAGGCAGTGACAATTGAGAAGAACTTTATCACAAAGGCTCTACCCTGTGAGCTAATTGGAATGAACTCGGGTCTGATGAGTCAGTACATTGAGTTTGTGGCAGATCGTCTGGTACAGCAGCTGGGTTACCCAAAGATCTTCTCTGCGGTAAATCCCTTTGATTTCATGGAGCGTATTTCTCTGGAGGGCAAGGATAACTTCTTTGAGAAGAGAAATGCGAATTATTCCAAGGCGGGTGTGGGCAAGACCCAGGAGGAGATGAGCTTCAACACAGAGGTGGACTTTTAAATTTATTCTGATTCACAATCAGAAGAATGCCTCTAACACCTTTTCAAATTGGGACACAAATCGGTGGATTAACAGTAGCCGGATTATCTCTCTATTATCTTAAACATCTAGAAACAATTGGCTGCAAGTGTTCTATGAATTATAAGAGAACATATATAATGTTCTATCATATTTTTGGTTTAGTATTCGGATCTGCACAATTATTATCAGGTGGTAAGCTTGCTGAGTATATAGTAGAGTCTCGGTATGCAATGCCTTTTCTATCAGTCTTAGTAATTGCAATTATAACAAATATAGTTTTCACCTTGATGTACATTGAAGAATTAAAGAAAGATAATTGTGAGTGCTCAGAATCTGTTTTCCGGACTATGATGTATATTTTATCTATTATTGCTGCTGCAATGTGGTCTCTACTATTAATATTTGCTTTGATCGCTGCTAGCATATTTACAAATTCTAAAAGTCTATTATCATTAGCTATTTTAATATCTGCTATCTTACTTCCTGTATTAATTATAATAACTGACCGCAGAGGATTTTTTACGCAGAGACTTAAGCTAAAAAATGAACCGTCCCAAGGCACATAAAGCAGTATGCCCAGCCACGGAGTAGAGATCATTGACGGAATTCCCGTATATCTGAAGGGTGCTAACATGTTTGCTTTTCGGCCTGAGCAGACTGCAGCAAGCACCGCAACAGCGACTATGGCAGATCTGAAGCTCGGAACGTACGATGCAGCTACAAAGACAGCTACGTGGATCCAGCCTCCAGATGTATGGCTGACAACATTTAGGGAGAGTCTCGCTCCGAGATCTCGCAAGGTATAGTTAAAAAATTGATAGTTAGATCTATGTATTTTTTACCTATACTACTAACCAAATGCCATTTGACCCGGAGATCCAGATGAAAAAGCATATTGTGGAAGCATGGGGTCTCTGGTATGTCCAGTGGCAGACACAGAAAAAAGAGCAATTGCGAAGACACGCAATGTCTACGCAAGTGCGCTTGAAAGAGTTTGAGAAGCATTTATCAGTACCTGTTGGCAAAGACCTTCTTGGGAACACCACACGGTGATACTTGATTTTGCCGCCCGAGTAGGTACTGCATACGCTCAAAATCAGATTTAAATGTGGGTTGACCATTTGCCGCACTACCAAGAGTGCCAGCTTTAGATGCTGCGACTGTAGCAGCCTTTGCCTGATAGATTGTATTTGCACCATTTTGAAAAGCAATTGTATTAAAAGTAATGGGTGCAAATTGCTGAACAATACAGGGACAATTAGCCATTTTCTACTCTTAGTCTATACTTTTTGTACGGGAACATAATTTGCATAGGCTGGATCATTTTGAACAAGAAGTGATAGACCGAGAGTATATTGCGCCCGTTCTTCTGTACTGACAAAATCATAGTATGTCTTAGATAAATTACCTGCAAGACGTAGTGCAGCTACATTTGCATTATATGCTTCTACACGTTTAAAAATGCTGACTGCAATTGAATATTTAATTAGTTGTGCATAAGTAAGAGCTTGCATTTTACCTAGTGGAAAACACGTTGTGGACATCTACCTATTCTTCAGAGAAAGTCTTCTAGGTGAACTGCGACGTTTACCTTTTTTGCGTTCATGGCCTTTAACAATCTGTTTACCACCTACATAAACTTGTCCAGCACCACCACCAGCAGCAGCAGCAGGCGCTTCACTAACTTCGGCACCTGCGACTAATTCTGAATCTTCAGCAGTTTCCTCTTCCTCAGGACCAGTATATATATCGCTGGCATCTACCGCAATCGGTTCTCCTTTCTCTCCTTCTCCTTCATATTGATCAAAACAAAATAGATTATAATACAACTGAAATATCCATCTTATATTTTTATTCATATATACCATATTAGATTTCATATAGGCTATATACTCTTCTTCAGTATCTATTGCCCCTAGTTCATTAATTTTTGCATCAAATGTAGTTTTATCTGCTTCAGACCATGGTGTATCTAGTTTCTTATATTTTAAGATTGAATTTAATAATCGTATATATTGTAGAACATTTTTAAAAAAATATTCTTGTGCCTCATATTGATTATTTACAACTTTAAAATAGGCATCTTCTTTTGTATTAATTATATAATTTAAATCATTTCCTGTAAGGTCTGTAGTTTCAACAGATAGTCTTCCAGGCAAAGAAATATAATAGTCATTCTTGAATGAATAATCTATACGCTTATTTATTGTACCGAATGCCTGAATGGATACATCAATAATACCATCTATAATGGCATTACCTGTCTTATTTATTAATGATAATTCTTCAAGAAACGGTAGCACTGTTTCTAAAAATGACCCATTAATGATTGAAATTAGTATAGACTCTCTAGGACTAAATGGCGCATTTCTATGAAGCGTATCCCAAATCGGTATAAGCATATCTATATAGATTTGGTACCATACTAGGTGATCTTGTGGTGTTAACGCACCACCTTTTTGCATTTTTGGCTTATTAGGTCTTGATATAATCTTATGCGATGTATGATCAGATATCGGTACGGGGTCTAGCTTATGGTTAGATGCCCTCTTAGGAGAAATAGGTGCTCCTATAATTTCATTGATTGAGTCTATAATTATCATACGACATACAATTTGATTTGCATACTCTTCAGACTTCAATCCGAAGGGAGCATCGCCTAACTTTATAATAGACTCTTTAATGTATTTGTAGAATTCTTGAGGTGGCAGTTTATCTAGATCAATCGTTGCATTAGCTACATGTTTGCTTTGGCGTCTAGATTTTTTATGACCAGCATGCCTAATATCTTTTGTTCCACGACTTCTAATACGTCTAGTATTTCTACCATGATTAGCCTGCGTAACACCGCCCTGCTGGCTTCTAAACTTAGTAATTAATTCTTCCAATTTAGCAGCTGCATCAGCATAAGCAGCCTGTTTTACTTCAGGCTTTGCCTCAAAGAAGCCATCTTTAATGCCAAACCCCTTTAGTATATCATTAATCTTTATTTTCTCTGTTTTCACTTTAATCTTTATAGTTCTGGCCAGATTTTCTTGACCAGTATACCGATTAATAAAAATAATACTATTTATTATTTCTGGCATTATCTCATTTAAACTATTTAGTATGGGAAAGAGAGCCGAATCTATAATCCAACCTTTAGGAAATTCTTCACCTCCACCTCCACCTCCACCTCCACCTCCACCTCCACCTCCACCTCCACCTCCCCCTCCACCTCCACCTCCACCTCCACCTCCACCTCCACCTCCACCCGCATCCTTCGTATAAAATAGTTCATTTTCATCAACCTCTATAAATGCGCATGCTTTATTAGGTGCTGCTGCGGTCTGAGTAATATTCAGTGATCTAGGTATAATTTTAATAACTCCTTCAAGGCTTTTATCTAATGTTATAATTTCTCTTTGAAGATCTAGAAGTTCAGCCTTGTCTTCTACTTTAGATAGTAAGGCAGATTTCAACTTTGCAAGATCATCTAGTTGTACCTGGGTAATACTATATCTAGATAGTCTCGCAATGATAATAGAACTTAATTCTCCAAATTTTGTATAAGACTTTTGTAATTCTGTAATTATCTTAGTATTTGATAAGATGTGCTTATGAATTATGTATTTGAATAAATCTGTATATTCTGTACCTGGAGTTGAGAATTGGATGAAGGGTTTGGATAATACATCGGTTATATTAATAAAATATTCTAATACAAACTCTTTTACATTAGTAAATAAACGTGTAAGTTCAAATGCCTTATGAGCATAATTAATTACTATTTGTTGCTTCTCCCGTGCAGCTTGATCTTCAAGACTTAGACCGAAGGATTTAGGGAGATTCATACGGAATTTATGTCCTCCTGCATCATGAGTATGATAGATAGCGGGTTGTTCATTCAGCATCGCATAGACAAATTCAGGTTCATCACCACAAAACATAACTGCATTATGATACTTGGCGCCATTTGTATTTTCATAGTCACCAGTACGCTTAGATGTAGTGTATTTTCTGAGTAATGCTGGGTTAGATACTTCACCTGGTTTTGGCTGTATGAGCTTTAGTGTGATATTTTTTGCACTATTTACTGGTGTATGGGCTCCAGCGATATAATTTTCAGCATCTTTCTTTAATGATTGAGCTTTTCTTGCTATAGTAGCAGCAGAACCCGTAAATAGAGATGTTAAATCCGAATGCATAACAATATGCAAGAATAGGTGACTTAGTGTTGGACCAGCATTTAAATTATCTATTCTTGCTGGAACTTGACCTGGTAGAATTAAAGAGCTTTTTCCAGCATTTTGCATAAAGTAGGCATTTTCTTTATAAAATTGTTGATCTGGATTTGTAGAAAATGTCTGAAGAGATCTGAAGGATGAGGCAGAAACATTTACATTTGGCATTTCTAGTGTCTGACCCTTTATTTGTGATAACCCAGCGGGATCCCAGCGTGTCTGAGGAATATCTAACTTTTGAAATCTTGTAAAATTTGCAGGAAATAATTTTCTAGGAAAGGTCGCTGTATCTTCTACTATTTTTAGTCTTCCACCAGCAACACATTTAGGAAATATCATATGAAGAAAGTCAATGAAATTTTCTTGCCATACATCACCATAAACTACATCAGGTATCCGTAATTCTATAATAGATGAATCTGGTAGAGGAGCTGCTGCTGCAGCTCCACCTGCAGGTGGAGCACGAGCAGAAAAATATCTACCACCATCTGGTATTTTAATATCTTGAAATGCACAACCTTGAGGCATGCTATGAATATTTGATATATGTGCTTGTATTTGTTGAGCATATGTTTGATCTAATGCAGTAATAAGGGGATTATCTAAGAGGTTAGTAAATGTAGCATACATTGACTTTTCAAATGTATTCCCACCCTTTATTGTAGAATAAATAGTTCTAAAATTCATACTAGGATCCATCTCATCAATAACTTTATTAATGATAAATTTTGCTCTTTCTGAATTCGTACCAGGAAGAACTAATGATATTTCCCTTCTATTACCTTCTGTTCTGCTAGTTTCTTTAAAGTCATGAAAGGTATCACAATATCCAACAACATAAAATAGATATCTTTTCCATGCTCTTTCAGCCTTCGCTTCTGCATCATCCTTATCAGGATGAGCTTCTGGTAGGGTACTCGTTGTATAAATAGTTACTTGAGGAGCAGCTGCTGCAGCTGCAGAACCAGCACCAGCACCAGCACCAGCACCAGCACCACCAGCACCAGCACCAGCGCCACCAGCACTCATCTACAAGATTCTTATGTTTAAATTTTTACAATTATGCGAAAAAAAGTTGAGTGCCACTTTAGCCGGTGGTGATTTAACAAACAATGTGCGATCAGTGTTCAAAAATCTATAAAACAGACAAAAAACATGACCCTTCTGTCTGTCCTATTGCACTCTCTCTCACATGTAGTTGTTGTAAGATTAGGGGGCATTCAACTCTGAAGTGTCCTAGATTGGACCTTTGGAAGTCTAGAGTTCCAGAATATATTGAGCAGCTTATCCCTCTTTCTCTTCGTATTCACCACAAGATCCCTTTTGATCAGAAAACCCCCATTTCAAGTGTAAATCTGAAGCCATTTCCATGCCCCCATATTATTTCTGAGTTTGCAAAGGAGAAGATGGAAAATGCCAGAAATCAAATCAAGGGGCTTCCACTAGTTGAAAAATCTGAACCTCAAATATATTCTGAACTGCACTGTAATCAGTGCAAGCCAACTTTGGAAATTCCAGAAGATAAGGATGGTTCCTATACTGCGAATATTCGGGCAACTCTTGCAAGCAATAATTTGCCAAATTCTTCTGGAAAGGAAAATCTGAAACTAATTACTAATTTTGCGGCAATGAATGGAAAGAAGCTTATTCTTACAAAAAATGTAGTACCAGTTCAGAAAGATGAGAACCCAGAAATACAGGTACAAAAAAAACAAATCAAGGTCAAGAAGGCACAAGAAGAGCCTGCGGAATCGGCAGAGTCAGAAAAGCAAGAAAAAAAGCCTAAGAAGATACTCAAGACTAAGCAGACGTCCGGGAAGGCTGCATAGAGGTGGTGCTAGTGGCGGTAGTGCAGGGGGTGATATTCCTGATGATGCCCTTGTAGATACTAAGTTAGAACCTGAAGATCCTCAATCACCACCTGTTCTGATGAGTTATAAACAGGCTAAGAAAGAAGTTTTTCACGAAGACTCATATATCTAAGGCCTAAATAGGCACTCTTATTTTTATTGTAAAGATGCCGAACGTACGAGGAGGAAAAGGATACAAGAAATTCAAGAAAGGTGCTAATGAGGAAGAAATACAATTTATAGAAAAGGAGTCGGATCAATTTATAGGATGTGTAATTAAGTTGCTAGGAAGTCTGAACGCAAGTGTATTCTGTGAAGATAATAAGACTAGAATCTGTAAGATTGCTGAGGGAATCAAAAAGAAGGTGAGGTTTTATGTGGGTGATATAGTCTTACTAAGCTATCGTGATGACTTATTACCCAAAGAAGATCTTGAAAAGGGTATGCATTCTGATAGGGGTGATATCCTTGGAAAATATCCTGCTGAACAATACTCACAGCTAAAAGCGGCAGGAATAAATCCCCACATCTTTCGGCACATTGACACGATCACGTCTATGGCAAAAAGCTTTCAAAATGGTGAAGACAAAAAAGCCGAAGCCATTGCAGCAGCAGCAACAAATGATGATTTGTTTGAAGATGCAGAAGAAGAAAGGGAAGACTATGTATCAAAACCAAAGGTTGAGTGGAAGGCACTTAGAGCTGCTGGCGTGAAAATTCTGGCCGAGGATGCAAATGAGTTGGCTGGAATTAGTGCATCCAAACCTAAGAATGTCTTAGAAGAGAAAGAAGTGACATTTGATGAATTATAATTATGCGCTCATAATCAATTATTCATTTATATTATCTTGCAGATATCTTTAAGATGCAAGATAATATAACAGACTTAGAATCTGGATATGTTCCAGGAACCGCATTTGCCTCAGCTAATTTCCCGGATGCAGATGGTGCTTCACCAGTCAATTCATTAGTATCAACCGTGAATTCAGTATCACTTTATCACCTTAATGATATTAATGAGAAGTTCCAGCAGACTAAGTTGTGGCGTAAAAAAGTTCGTGATATAATTCAATCACACCAAGAATCAATTATTGACTTTTTAATGCAGACACCTCTTCCAGAAAACCACACTGTAAAATTTGCCCATCAGATTCTGACAAAGTATGGGAAAGTTCTGACACCAAGTAGGGCCAGTGGGTTTGATACGAGTAAGGCTTCACTTATTTATCTGAAAGATTTCATCGTAGAAAACAAGACTACTGGAATTGAGGAGTTGAATATGTATATTAAGTCTCTAGAAGAATACAAGAGTTCAGACACACCATTAGAGCGTTGCTCATATATAATAAAGAATCTGATTGATTACATGAAGATAATTGGTGATGAACTCATAAATCTTGATCAGGACCTTCAAAAGATGTGCAGAACTCTAGATACAGCAGCTGAGAAACTCATACAAGTATCTAGTTTGGATAGTCTTGAAGTAGAGGGGTTCAATGAGATGATAGAGAAATATATTGAACGCCTATTTGAAAAACATCCTATTGAGAAGTTGTATTGGGAATATATGAGCACAGTTCAGAAATACTCTGCAATACGTGAGATTTTAACTTCTCACCGAATTATGAATTCACCTGAGCCACTGTGCTGTGTTTGTATGTCAGAAGTTGTGATTATGGCTTTTATTCCTTGTGGACACACTTTCTGTACAAACTGTTCTAAAAAAACATTGACGTGTCATGTATGTAGACAACATATTCAAACTAGAGTGAAACTATATTTTAGTTAATTTTGAGAACAAAGTCTCCACGTTTCAGATACTTGGCTCTGATCTCATTGGCCTTGTCTTCATCTAGCTTATAGACCTCAATGGCTTTTTCTACAATCCGACAGGCGTAGGAAAACCAGAGAGTCTCTAGAAATGAACTGCCGACTTCAAGAGGTGTCATGGGGTTGGTAGTGAAACATGGTGGCACGCAACAGTTAAATTTTTAACCCAAAGTAGATGGATCTACTCCAATCAATGGTAGATTCTGTAGAGACTTCACTAAATTTAAAACTGTTTTCTGATAAAAAAGAAGCATCTTATCATCATATATTTAAAAGTGATTATGTATTATTTCCAATGAATAAATGTAAGGATTTAGAAAACTTTAATTCTGAGGTCAGACTTTCTGATAATCCATATCCAGCAGATAACCGGCCCAGGGGGAAGGATGACTTAGAATCTGTAAAATATCACAGAAAGCAAATTAAGAAAAATGGTTACACAGAACCTATATGGATAGCTAAGAAGGGTAGCCGATATATAACACTTGATGGTGTTCATCGTCTAGTAGCAACATATTTAGAGAATAAGAGAAGTATTCCAGCCTATATTGTAAGTATATAAAGGCCTAAACTGCCTACGACATTCTATCTTAGAAGTATGTCGCAGATCAGCAAAAGTACAAGTGAAAGCTCATACATGGATTTACAAATGAGCCCTGAGGAACAGCAGGAGTTTCAGAATCTGCCTGCACTGCTGACGGCGTGGAAGCGGGTTCAGGAGGAGAAGCGTAAACTGCTAGAGCAGAAGCGTGTAATCCTAGAGCAGATCAGTGAACAGAATGCCAAGTGTGCGGCAATGGAGGGGACAATCATGGGGACAATGAAGAAACACAGCATCGCAGCCTTAGATCTGAAGTCATCCAATGCACGGGTTTTGTATAAGAAGAGTGTAAGGAAGGCACCTATCAATAAGAAAGACATGGTAAAACTTGCTGCGGAGCATTTGAAGTCTGAGGAGGCGGCAAAAGGTCTCTTAGACTTTTTGGAAAGTAAGAAGGCAGTTAAGACTAAGGAGGCACTGGTCTATGAAAAAAATCAGCTTGAATAAGTAGAGAATGCCTGTACCGGTCTTATCTAATCTGATGCGTGCTGCAGTAGAAGGTTACACAAATCCTGGAGGTACGGAGGCTTACAAACCCCCGCCGGCGTATGCAGATGCTCTGGCTTCTTTATTGGCTTTCTTTTTAGCACTTGCCCTTGTTTCTTTCATTGGTCTATGGCTGTGGAATAATAGTGTAGTACCACTCTTTGAGTTTGCTCGCCCGGCTAAGTCCATCTTTCAAATCTTGGGTTTGATGATCTTTGTATCCCTCATACACGCTTAGTAATGAGGCTCAAGATCTAGACTTAGCCAGTTTACACAAATGCGCTCGTAATATCCGCCATCAATCCAGCTATGTGATTCATTGAAATCATTTACTTGGATTCCAGCATCTGGATAACAATGTAGGAGCTTCTGCTTTTCACACGGGCCATTAGTCCAGAGTACTGCAACATGCCCTTGATCTTCTACGCTCTTGTAATCACGTAGAAGAAGAGAGCCGACTGGATACTCTTTTGTGAGGTCTATAGGCTCAAGAAGTCCAAGAGAGTCTAGATACTCATACCAGACATAGGTTCCACCGGCATAATACATCTCAGACTTGACTCCAGGAACAGTCTGACCTTTTCCAAGATGGAGTAAGTTAATGAGGCCGGCACAGTTACATCCGGAAGTCTGAATTGTAGAAACGCTTGGAATAGTCTTGCAATAGAAAGGGGCTTCTTTTTCCAGAGTTGATTCACCATCTTTCCACCAGACATAGGGCGTCTTATTGATCAATTCTTTCACTAGGTCCATACAAAACTTAACCGTATATAAAAATTCAACTTTAGTATATTTTTTTATTTTTTTTAATTTTTCTAAAGAGCTTTTTTGCACACCTTTTTGCACGCTTTTTTCTAAAGAACTTTTTGCGCGCTTTTTCTAAAGAACTTTTTTGACATACTTTTTTTTTAAAAAGCGCAAAAATTGAATGAGCTCATGCCTGCTGAGTTAGTACACCCAAGCAGAAATGAGTCGCCAGAACAAGAATACCACATCTAACCAGGCTTTGACTGCAGAGCAGATCAGGGCAGCTCCTCTGAGTGTCTTGCAGAACCAGAAGAAGATCATCCCTGCACACCAACATGATCTTCACTTTGCCGTGGATCAGGCAATGATGGCAATCTCGCACCAGTACACCACAAAGGCTCAGACACTGGGTTGTCTGCAGTTGACGACAAATGACGGCATGCCTATTGTAGGTGCAGTCTACCCGCAGTCATCTCTTTGGCCCAAGAACTTTGTCAAGAAGCATATGGGCAAGAAAGTGGTTTGCCACATGCCCTGTTGCACTGTGTACCACCCTCATTCACAAGACAACACTCTTGGTCAAGCCGACCATAGTTTTGGAAAGCGGGAATACCTGCCCCAGACTGGTTGGATCAAGGTAGAGTCACGCTCTAAGAGGAATAAGCGCCTGAAGGCTAGTCGGGAGCAGCATCTAGAGAATCAGTACCTCTACAATGAGGAGGACTATGACGCACACTCTTCTTACAGCAACTAAGTCTTTCTTTGTCCTATAACAAAAACAAAAAAAGCCTTTATTCTCAAAGGTTATAGCCCTAGGTGGGGATCGAACCCACAATCTTCAGCTTAGAAGGCTGACGCGTTATCCATTGCGCTACTAGGGCACACTTATTCTACTACACTTACTATGACTCAATTTTTTATCACCAATCCATACAGCGCTCATCTAGACATCTCCTAGCTTCCATCTCTAAAGAAGGTACTAATGCCAACGCACCTGGTAGAGTAATCCAACCATCCTTTATATACTTAAATACCCGCTCTTCAAATAATATTTTCACCCGTTGCCAATGTGCATCTTCTTTCCAATCAGGATGAATATGTTTATTATAAATAAGACATCTTGCAACAACATAACTGTCAAGAAGATCAGCGTGTCTTGCTACATCATAAGAAATCTGCCACTTTCCGTGATTAGGATACACGGGATTACCACTTAGATCAACCTGTTTTTTTAACTTAGAATAAGACATACTAGTTATAATGGAAATCAAACTGTCAGCAACATCATTTCCCCACCACATTTCATTTACTAACCAAGACTTTATTAAAGATGCTCCAACTTGTTCATCTACATACTTGTGATCACACATATCATGAAGTGCAGATGCTACCATTGCCATATGGCGCTGTTCTTCTGTTATACTAGGAATGGTCTTCATTAATTCATCTGCAATTTGCATAACACGTATAGAGTGTTTCAGTCCGTGACTCTCATCAATATTGAACTTTTCACACGTGGCTTTGATAAAAGGCTCTATTAAATGAATCATCTTAATATTAATGAGTTTTCAACCGTATTCATTTTTACGCACAACCTAAAAATTGACTTTTATGCTCATTTCAGCAAGGTTAATATGCCTGTTGTTTGGATTCATCGCTATAATGCCTGTGATATTCTTGTTCAGTTTTCTGAGACGAGGAAACAAGATGCAATTAAATTTGCCCATACATTTCTTTATGAGACTGATGATGACTGTACTATTGAGAATGAGATCAGCAACAATTGGATTATACACCTAGGCTTCTCTTCGTCTGTACAGATTTTCCTCACTTTGTTGGATATCTTTCATCCAAATGATTATTTTAATATGAGCGCTAATCAAGGAACTTGGAATCCGAGAGGGTTTGCCCAGGTTGCTGAGGATGAGGCGAGAGATCTTGGCGTAACAGGAGAACCGGAGGGATTTGTTCCCTATTCCAATCAAATTATCTGGAAAAATAATTATAAGTCTCAGGCAGAACTAGACGCTGAACTTGATGCTTACTATGGAAGAGAGCCAACTGAGATGATTGTAGATGGTTAATTAATGATATTAGTTTGAATAAGATGGACCATCATATATGAATAAAATGCTCCAAGAACTAGTGGAGTAAGAATAATACAGGCCTCTAACAAAGTTGACCTGCTATCTTTAGAGTTTACAATAGTATCATCATAAACAGATTCTAGATAATCTACCTCAGCATTTTCATCTTTATCAACATTTTCATCTTTATTAACTATCATATTTGCTGGTTCCTCATTAAGTGATGGCGGGGTTGTCTCTTCCACATTTTTTACTGTATCATGCGGTGCGCACGTTAGATCTTTAAAGAAGTCACTGAAACTAGAAAAGCAAGTACTCATTCCTACTATATTTATCTAAATACGTTTTAGACCTTTGTCAAAACTAAAAATTGAACTCATTAGGTTATACGTAACTGAATAACCAAATAAATGCAGGATTTTAAGTTAGGCCTTGATCTGAACAAGACTTACTACCGTCTGCGTAGCCTAAGATCAGAGGGCTACTTTGTCAGCATTACACCACACAATGATGATTACATCGTTGAGTGCAGAATCTACATTACTGACAGGGATGATGAGACGGGGACTATTAACCTCTTAGAGGTACCTGCTGCACTTATCTATGATAATGCTCAGCTACGTAATGAGAACGAGAAATGTTTGGGCTGTAAATCCATTCCTGGAGAGGAGCGTGAACTTACCCGTGGCTGTATCTCGTGTCCTTTGAGTTGCGGATCTTTTACTCGGCCGTTTGCTTTAATAGAAAAGATCTACAAGGGAAAGCTGGAATCTGATCTCACCATTAGCGGCATTCCGCCACAGATGGCTTCTGTAATTTCAGCAGTATTGAAAGTCTAGATTATTGGTTATGTCTTTTAGCATATAATTCGTCGTATCTAGCTTGTTCTTCAGGTGATAAACCTCCTTGTGGCGATAATTTTTTTATTATTAAATTGACAAGTTCTTGTTGTTCATCGCCTTCTAAAGCTACTGTAACCCCTTGTCCATTACGTATTCCTTGTTCAAGTGCATTTAAATGGTTTCGCAGCATTCTTCCACGAGCTCTTGCATCTGCAAGAGCTCTTCTGGAATTCTCTGTTCTTGCCCGTGTCCAACGCATATCAGGTGGGTAATTAGCTATTGTTGTACGGCGATATGGGCGTCCACTATTTCTACGTTCTATCCATTTTGCTGTAACTGCACTACGAGATCCTCTAGGTACCGGTCTACGCCAATGTTCAGGATCTGGTAGGGTCTGTCGGACTTTCCAAGGATTCCATTCATCCCCAGTTTCATACGTATTTGCATAAGGGAAAATTGTGCCTACATTAGGATGAAACGTTGCTCGTCTTTTACGAGTTACACCTCTTGTACCACGCCTATGCCGGAGGCTCTGAGCGTGTGCAGGCATTCTAATAGAACGCACTATTATGTCTAAGTAAAAAATTGATTTTTTTACTCATCTAAATTTAGTATAGATGAACCAAATAGACGACTCTACTAAACTAGATATCAGCCTTAATGAGACATTCTTTCTATTGAGAAATGCCATAGCACATCTCAAAGAAGAACATCGTTCAAGTATCTTGATGAAATTTGCAGACAGTATGAAAAATAGGTTTCAGCTGGGTAAGGAAGAGATAAAGGAAGCAATTAAGATTGGTGGACACGATTTTAAAGAGCCACAGAAAGTGATTGTGGCCACGAGAATGGTTCCTGTTTCTCATCCAGAAGAAATGGGTGAAAATGGACTCATGTGGACAGATCTAAGAAGATAATAAAGTATCAAGTCCTTTTCTCTGCAAGTTTATTCAGCCTCCTTGAGGTTAGATACCATTCCTCCTCCATATAATAGGCTTGCCGCAAAGAATGGAGAGTTGATGGCATTTTTAGTCTCCCATTGGCATCATAAGAATGATCTTTCATATAGCACTCTATACACGTGCCTCTAGCAGAAGACTTACAGTCTGCACACCTATCTCTAGCCTCTTTAGACTCAGTGTTAATAGAAGACATATTGATATTAAGTATCCAGACTTAGAATAGATCAATTTTTTGACTATTTAATGCAAAAATTGAAACTTTAGCGTGTACTCAATATAGTACACGCTTCAGAAATGGCTAGCACTGACTCTCAAAAAATCCTCATTGGTGGTTGGGCGGCATTTGCCGAAGATGCTGGGGTAAATAAGAAAGAGCCAATAGAGACTTTTACTTGGCTATCTGACTCTTACTATGAGTACGAGGACTGTAGGGAGGCTCTTGAGAAAACCCCTGGATCAAAGGAGTGGCTGAAGACTTACACATTTAACAAAAAGGTTGAGGGCTTTCCATTTAGCAACCCCACCGCACGCTCATTCACACAACACATGACTTCTTGTCACAGTGGTCATTCTATTACTTCACTCTTGTGGAGTTACAAGTACGCCTTGAACAACTGGGATACCTGGGTGCACGCCAAGAAGCGGTACAAGGCTCTCCAGGAGTATCTGGAAAGCCAGATTCCCTTGAATGAGGTGCACGGGATGCTCTATTATTGTGCAAAGTGGTTGGAGAAAGATGGTCTTGGTGCTGAGGGTGCAGAGGCAAAGCTAAAAGAGCAGTGTGCAAAATACGAGTATCCTTTTACAAGCGTCTCCAATCTTAAGAATGTTCTTGACTTCATTTACACCGACCTTAAGACATTGGAGGCCGAGCGGAAAAAGGAGGATGATGAAAGGAGGCACCAGAGCTTGATTGGGAGTCTTGAGTTCCTTTATGAGAATCCGTGTCGTTGGTTTGACGGGCCAGAAGGATGTAGTCTCAGTCCCGTGCACCCTTCTCGCGTCTCAACAAGGGCAATGGACGAGATGGAAACAAAGTATCCTGGCTACAAGGATCACATAGAGAAGGTCGTCAAGGCAATTTACCTCTTTCGGAATGAGCCATATTTATACAATTTTCAAGAGAGGTATTCACAGATCTCTGCCTTCATGGACAAACACGGGGTAGTAGCTGGAGAAGTTGAGTAATGCAATTGTCAATAAAAAATTGAATACATTATTTTTTATGGGGTTAGTACCTCCTCTTACTCAAACAAGATGCCATCTAGTCTGAGTCTCAATACTTGCGTGCACATTGTTAGCAAGTCTCGTGGAACAAAAGAGACTATCACTATCCGAGAGGTCCTTACAAGGAGCAGTGGTAGTGCTTTTGATGCCATTCAGATGCTGGACGACTATGACCGACTCTGCAAGGAGTATGACGCAGAGGTCTCGGCCGAGTATGACAAGAAGTACTACTTGCCCTTTGGCTCCCACTTGCTTCCCCAGGAGTACCAGGACTTCCTTTGCATGTGGAACAAGATCATGACTGAGGAGACCGGCTGGTGGAATGGCCAGTTTAGGAAGGACTTCAAGGCTAAGTATCCCACGCTTTGGGCAGAGTTTAAGGCAGATAATAAGGTCTTTATGAAGCTCTACCCTGCAGAGGTGGCTGCAGTAAAGGCGTACCAGGCAGAATACGTGGATGAAGACTCTTCTAATGAGGACTTGCCTCCCTTGCCAAGGAGCCCTAAGGCTGAGCCTGGTGTAACTCCTTGCACTGAAGACCTCTGCTCTAACTCCTGCTTGGTTTTGGGTGAGGATGCACCTGCAGCACAGACAGTGGATGCGGTTGAGATGCTACCAGAAGTTGCACCTCTTGTTGCCAAGTCTATGCCTGCTCTACCTCCTTTGCCTGCTCTGCCTCCTTTGCCTGCTCTACCTCCTTTGCCTGCTCTGCCTAGTAGCCCTTTTATAAGTCCTGTAGCAGCCCCATTAGAGGTAGTTGCAGAGATCAGCAAGCCTGTAACGCCCCGCAATCCCCACTACAATCACTACAACTGGCCCTCTCCTCTTCCCAAGGTCTTTGTTCAGCAGATCCGTGGGCGCAATGCCTGGAATTACAACCACTGGCGATTTTCCAGAGAGGGTGCGTGGCCACAAGATTTCAAGGTTAGCTGGCTAATCGCTGGCAATACAGAGTTCAAGTTGACACACGAAAACTGCCTGCGATATCTTGCTTACCGCTGCAACTGCTCGGTAGACGAGTTTCTGCTGAAAAAGCCTATTGACGTAAATTCCAAGCTCTTCAGCCCGTACTCTGGCGTCAAGGGCCACTTCATAAGACGCTACTATTACTAGAGCCTCTGAAACACCTGTAAACACCATAAAAAAATTGAACTACAACCATTTTTTATGGTAGTTACCTTTCCTTCTGTAAAAAATGTCAACCTCTGACCATACTGCACGCATTGCTCGCTGGAACAAGTTCAAGACCCAAGCTAATATGGCTGGCAGGCTAGTGATCTGTGCTACGCAGTTCCTTGTGCATCCTCTAGATGACTTTCCAATGTACAGTCTTTACGAAATTGAGCCACACTGGAATGCGTGGGCTGAGCAAAACGAGATCTTTCACCGAATGACCTTGTCTGAAACATTTACAGAGCCTGTATTTCCCAAGATGCCTGCCGTTGATGCAGAGGAGTGCTGCTTCAAGATGTGGGGTCTCCTGATCCAAGTCCAGATAAATGGCACGCGCGGGAGCACTGATATTCTGTATGAGACGGTGCGTGAGATTGCAAAAAATGAGAAGTGCAAGAGCCATCCTGCAACCTGCTCTTGCCACGTGCCTGACCATCCGTGGGTATATCCTGAGGACATTGCGGCTCTTGCTCCCATCAATCCTCCGCACCGCTCTGACTGCAAATGTGGTGGCATGGAGCGCACTGGCTGGTGTAGGAAGCAAGATACTGTAGCAGCAGTACATCAGGAGGCAAAGCCTCAGGAAACAAAACCTCAGGAGACAAAACTCACAAACTACACGCACCGTGTTGACGAGTGCGCATGTGGCATCTGCTACAAGGCTCGGGTTGACTCTGGCACCCAAGAAGCCTACGAGAGAAAGGTTCACGATAGGTCAAATATAGCCCTTTGTGTTGCCTGCCCACAGCCTCTTACTCAGGCACAGCCCACTAAGTACACTCACAACGTTGATGAGTGCGCATGTGGCACTTGCCACAAGGTTCGCGTAGACGCTGGCACCCAGGACGCCTACGAGAGAAAGATTCAAGAGAGATCTAATGCAGTCCTCTCTCGCACAAGAACCTACGAGTCGGTGCAATCTAGCTTCTCACAAGCCTGTCTAAATGCAGATCTGGCCATTGCTAAGGCTACTACCATGTCTGGTGGCGGGCCAGACAAGCCCGACTTTGCCAAAAACCTCTTTGCAGCAATGGGTATTCCTCACGACTCCAAGTGTCCACATGGCCTTCCTTTCTACGCCTGCATGCCCTGTAGCCACTGAAGAATGAAGTAAACCAAAAAATTGAATAGAGTATAACGTGTCCATTTTTTACTCCCCTTTGCAAAAATGACAGACAGTATGCAATCTCCCTCGCAATTTGTCTTAGCGCCTGTTACACCCGTCCTGTCAGAGGATCCACAAGTTGCACCTGTCCTCACAGCATATGAACGCTGTATTGAGGCGTTGAAAGGTAAGAACCCTGGCATTCTTGTCTTTGACTGTGACTGGACACTCTATCCCTACGACTGTGACAAGCACCGCATTGGCCCGTTTGATTGGTCTATTTGTTATGGTGTCACAGACTACTATGGCCGTGCTTCCAATAGTTACACAGATGTCCCCAGTATCTTTGGCGCCATCATAGACTCTAAGATTCCTGTGGCATTTCTCTCCAGGAATCCTAGCAGCTCACAGTTGAGGCAGCTCTTATCTGTGATCCCTTGCATTTCAAAGGGAGGTGATGTAGTAAACTTTCTCTCAGATGCCATGCCTTCTGAGAACTACTTCCACGCCTACAGCAGCAATGGCGTTGGTAAAGGGAAAGACAAGCATTTTGCTGCACTAAAAGCAGCATCGGGTGTTCCTTTCAAAGACATGATATTCTTTGATGACTTGCCTGAGAATATTCAAGCGGCAAATGATCAGGGTACTAATGCAGTCCTCTTAGGAAAGAAAGGACTTACAGTAGAGGCATTTGAGGATGGGCTGAAGAGCTGGCATGAAAGGTCCGTGTGAAAACCTGCAGCTAAACCCTGGATAAAAAATTGAGTCGGGGTTTCCCTGGTTGTATGAGTGTGGGCAGGAGAATAAACCGTCTTAGCTCAGCTGGTAGAGCGTGTGGCTTTTAACTCTTAGAGAGTGCAACCACAATGTCGCGGGTTCGATCCCCGCAGGCGGTAACTTTTTTTTGTCTTTCTGCAGCTAATCACCAGTAAAGATAGAGCCATTCACACGAAAAGAATTCCAACAATACCCGTCCCATTCTGCACACTTCATGCACGAGGTGTGTTTTTTATACCAGTCAATTACCTTACACTCTGCACAACAGATCCACCAGTAAGCTCCTGTCTTGTCTTGCTCAAAACACCAGCGAACACGCTTCCTTTCGGCTTCCGCAGCAGCCTCAATGCCTTCTGGGCTAGCTTCATATTCTCTGAGGGCCTTGCGCTCAAGCCGTTCTTTTGCCTTTTGAGCTTTCTCAATGGCATTGGCTTGTTCTTGAAGAGCTCTGCGGAATTCTGGGCTGTCTTTCTCAAGGAGGATACTCCAGGAAAAAGACTGTGGATCCCATATGCCACCATGGCTCTTGATTGGCTCCTTGGCGTAGAAAGTCTTCCCACTAACCACGAGCTTCTCAGCAGATTGCGTAAATACGAGCATTTTAAAGAGTGAGTGAACTAAAAAAAAGCATTCATAAAACTCAATTTTAATAATAATAATTAATGAGAGATACAGAGACTATACCAAATGTAATACCGAGGAGAAATGCAATGAGAGCCGCTAGACGTAACTGGTAGATTGGCACGATTTCTTCAGATTCTTGGTTAATCAGAATCGGAATATCCATTGTAAGTAAAAAATGCTTTAGAAGAATCAATTTTTACTTAGAAGACTTAGCTTGTGGTTTGCTTGCGGCTCTTTTCTCCATTGTGGCCTCCATCATACGCACATGCTTTTGAGAGAATCCACCATTACGCTCATACGTCTCTTTGGCCTTGTCAGACTTCTTCTTTCTGCCTACCTTGATATTGTCCATTTTCCTTGTCTGGGGTGTAGATTCAGAAACTAGATAAGCAACTTCAATTTTATACAATATAGCAATAAAAAAAGAGTTTTGTGTTTTCTGTTTTGTTTTCTGTTTTTTGTAAACCTACTTCTTAATCCAGACTCAGACCTCGTTAATGTCCACCGCGTCATAATCCGTGTCGTCCAGATCGGCAGATGCAAAGGCAGAGGTCGGTGCCTCTCTGATGGCCTTGGACTCTGCTATGAGCCGCTGAATGTCCCTGGTCCATTCATCTACCTCCTTCTGCTCAGAGGCTGACAGGACGCTCGGTGCAGGGACTGTAATAGGCGATGAAGGAACACGGCCCTTGTAGATCGGACCAAAGCCGTCGCGGCACTCGTCTCCGTGATCGCCGTCACAGCCTGAGGAGGGATGGCAGTAGTGGCAGGATGGCTCTTGTTCCTCTTCTGCTTGCTGTTGAGCCCAGTCCTCAATAGGAGCACAGTGCTCCCTATACTCCTCCTCTGTCCAGCGCACTACCTTGTCTTTGGGGGGCAGAACACCAAGAGCACGCTGCAGCTCGTGAAAGGAATAGCGCCGAGGGGGCTTCTGTTGGTCCTCTTCCTTTTGACGCCAGACCTCCTCTGACTCCTCGGCTGTCACGCCATCCCACGCACCGTCAGCTGTAAAAGCCTTAGCCTTCTCCTTGGCCTTGGCTTGTTGCTCAGCCAGGATAAGCTCCACAATTATCTTGTCCAAGATAGCCTTAGTGTCCTTGCCGTCAGATGCCAAGATATAGAGGGAGTACAACCGGTCGTGCTCCTTCTGAGAGAGGCCCGTAACTATAGCGGTGAGATTGTCACGGTCGCAGGGCCACTCGGTCTCTTTGTAGTCCATGTTGCGGTCAGCACGCCAGCGCCAGATAGCGTAGTGCAACTGCATCTTGCACTCAAGAGCCTCCCTGACCTCCTTGAGAAGGCTGTTAATGAGATCCTCCCTTTCTGGAAAGGAGACACGGGCTATTGTCAAGGCCTGCTCCAGCAGCACGCTGTCCGTGGGCCAAGACTTGCTGCACTGCTGCATCATAGCGTTCTGGGTTGCCATTTCTCTTGTTGGGATAATAGACATCTATCACCACCGGGTACCTGTAGACAGACGGCAGCTGCTATTCAATTTTTTACTTGACAAAAATGATCTTGATCTCAAATAAAAAATGTTCTTATTTTTTCTGGTTTTGTATTTTTGATTTTGTCTTTGGCGTTTCTATGGTCATTTAGTTAATCCAGCTCCTCCAAGTTCTGGTTGGGTATAAGCGTAGGAGTGAGCAAGGGTGTCTCATTCTCCTCTGCTTCTAGTTGCTCTGCAGCAAGCTGTTCTGCAGCAAGCTGTTCTGCAACAGGAATCAAAAGCATAGGCGTAGAACAGCCGTCAGACTCGCTGTCCTCATTTGAAGTGTTGTAGCCAGGCAGAAGATTCAGAGGTGTAGGAGGCTCTGGTGCTTTAGGCACTGGTCCTGGGACTACTGGGAGATAGGGGCTCCAGAATCCAGTTCCTGGACCCGTGTCCTCAGATGTGGGCTGGTAGCCTCCTGCAAGAGCCATAGATGCCTCATTGCTGGCGTCAATGCACTGGCCACCAAAGAAGCACGCACAGCCAGCCGAGCAGTTCCCACTGGCTCTGCTAACCTCTCCAAGCCTCACGTTCTGGACAATACCAGCCAGCAAGCCTGCCTCCAGATCCTTGCAGCTGATGATGGGTACTGCTCGCGCTGGTGCCACACGCTTCTTCGCCCCACCTGTCTTTATGCGCATTGGCCCCTTTGGCCCTTTTCCAAAAGGCACCCTCTTGACTGGCGCGTGTTCCTCCCCAGGCTTGTTGGGGATAAAGGGAATGCCTTGCTGCTTGCACCACTCCTGCCAGGGGATCTTGCGCCCTCTGCGTTCGTAGAACTGGTGGGCAGCGCCCGTAAGACGCACGCAGGCAGATTGCACTGTTCCATCCTGCAGTGTACGCTCTTCAAAGAAGCGGCGGCCAGTGCCCTCCTCGCCTGGGTGGACATAGCGGCAGCAGCCAGGTAAAATCTTGCCATCTTTGTCCTTGATTGTAAAGACACAGCCAGCACCGTGGATGCAGGGCTGAGGAGAGTTCAGCTCCGGCGCATCCCACGCGGCATTCTCGTACCACTTGATTTGCTTAGATGCGGACATTTTTGCTGGCCAGTTAAATACACTGGGGTAGGTACTATATGCCCAGAATACCTTAGTATTCAATTTTTTCAAGGTAATAATAGAAGATGGCAGATAATGCAGGTGGAAGAGGTAGTGGTAGTGGTAAAAGAACAGGAACAAAGGCATCAAAGGCCGCATTAAGAGCAAGAGGTAAAGCTACGCACAGATCCCAGCGTAGGACAAATATAGCTCTTGAGCCATTTCTTACTGAGGGAGCCCATATTCCTGCCCATGTCTATCTTGCAGAGGTTATCAAGGTAGAAGGGAGTCATATGCAAGTTCTTACTAAGAGTGGCCATAAGGAGAAGGTGCGTATTTCAGGAAGTGCATCTGTTCCTCGTGCAGTTTACCATAAAATGGTTGGATCAGAACACGAGAAGATGTATGTCATCGTAGATGGTGGAGATGTAGTAGGCAATGTTCCCCACAATCTTGTTCATAGATTAAAAGAGAGAGTGGGTTGGCCAAAAGAAGCAAATGACAATGTATTTAACAGAAGTGAAGGAAGCGGTAAGAGATCTCACGAGAGAAATAGGAATAATAAGACAAGGCGTAGATCTAGACGCTGATCTCATTGAATCCAATCAGAATCAATCAGATAAAAAATAGTTTATCTGATTGTTCTGATTGATCTAGGAGCTGATTAATAGTATTGTGGCTTCTCCAGTGGCTCTAGATACAGCTTGGCCTCCTCCTCTGTGATGAACTGGTTGCGATCTGAGTGACCATTCACAAAGCAGGCAAGCCAGTGCACAATCTCCTTGGGGCAACCGCAGTCAAAGAGGCGTCTCAGTCTATCAGCGTCGTGCACTGAGACCTTCTCCAGCTCCTTGATCTTGAGAGCAAAGTTGCTGCCAGGAGGGATAGGGATCACTTTGTTCCTGAGGCACCGGGTGCCGGTCGTCTCTCGCTGCCTCATCTCAGCCATCATTGCAGGGGTTGCTACTGGGTTCTCACGGAGCGCCTTGCCTGCAGCTTGCCTCTTATGCTCATCCACATCGTAGATGCGGTCTAGTTGGGACATCTGCTCGGCCTTAGCATTCTCTGCAGCCGCCTTAGCATCCTCTGCAGCATTGATGTCGTCAGGAGTCTTGAGAGCATTGAGAAACCCATCTAGCCTGAGGCCCCAAGCCTCTATTGCGGCAATTGCCTCGGGAGTGGTACCGTCAAGCCTACTGGGCCAGAAAGAGCGGGATCCTGGTGTAGAGCGGCGCCAACCACATGCGTGCTTCTTAGACTCCATATCTGAATCCTCGCCGTCAAAGACCATGTAGACCTTCCACGGGTACTTCTCGGCATCAATCTTGAGAGGAACAATGACGCCTTGGAGGTTAACCCGGTTACACGCCAGACTGCTTAGTTCTTGAGCACCATAGGGGCAGGCTTGACAGTCGTGCGTATTGCTAGGGATCCGCCAGCCACGCTGCAGCCAGCCACCCGTACGGATGACTGTGTAGGTCTCGGAGGTAAGCTCTTCATAGACCTCGGCGGGCAGGTCTAGGAGGTTAACGCAGTTGTCTGTGCTTATGTCTTGTCCCATGGTGTCTGTTAAGGGCTGTACTTAACAGTAGACCCCTTACCTGTGTCAATTTTTGAAATGGCATTAGCTTGTCTTAGGATACTTTAAATACCTCTTCTTATACTTACGCGTACGACTCTTCTTATGACGAGTGTAACGACGTCTGCCTCCAAGTACGGCCATTTTTGCCATTATAGCTGCACGTAAGAGTGGATTGTTTCCCGCATAATCAAGTGCCTCCTTTCCAGATGAATCTTGCATTTTAACATATGCGCCATTTTGAATTAATGATGCTGCAATTGGAACATATCCATACTGGCTTGCTACGATAAGTGCAGTCTTTTTAGTATATTTAGTAGCAGCATTTGGATTAGCACCACGTTCAAGTAACTTCTGTACCATTTCCAGATGATTATTAAAAGTAGCATACATAAGAGATGTCGTGCCATCATTAGTAGAAGCATTTGGATTAGCACCACGCATAAGCAGTTCATGGGTTATATCCAGGCGGCCATTTTGGCTAGAATACATAAGAGATGTTTCACCAACTTCTATAGTAGCAGCATTAGGATTAGCACCAGCCTTAAGGAGCTCTTGTACTACTTCCAAATAACCTTGTAGACTAGCCAACATAAGAGCTGTAGCACCATCGTCCGTCCTAGAAGCATTTGGATCAGCGCCAGCAATAAGAAGCTCTTTTACTATTTCCAGATGGCCATATTGGCTAGCTATCATAAGAGCAGTTAGACCACCATTGCTCAATGACGACCCGTTTACAGGAGCATTTTGTTCGTGTATTAAGCTTCTTACTAATGGCAGGTTATTTTCCTGAGTAGCTAGAATAAGACTATTTATTAACGCATTCTCTTCTGCAGTATATATTATTGGAGTTGTTGTTAAAGAAGGCAAGAGAGGATGAGGCATACCCGCTTTTCTATATAGTGTTCTTAAAAAAATGCCCTTTTTTTAGTAGCGTTGCAAAGATATGCTAGTAAAAAATAGGATTCTGTACTCAATAATACTCTGTAACTGTAAAAGAGCTAGTGATTAACCGTGACGCAGTGCCCAGTCTGAGGCCTGTTCCTCTTTCAGCCTCTGCTCAGGAGTGGTTGTCTTGAGCCACTCACGCCACGGGGCCCAGTAATCTGGATTCTTGAAGGCGTACTCTACACGGTCATGCTTCTGCTGGGGTGAGAATTTGGGAAATAGGAGATTCACCTCATCGTGTATCTTAGCCTTTGCTCGTTCATCTGATGCCTCCCAGATCTTCAGAGCAGTTCCTGACGGCCAGATGTAGGGGGTGCCAGAAGGAGTCGCTGCGACAACCTCTGTTTGTTTGGCAGCCATGATGTCATCTCCAACTGACTTGGCGTAAAGAGCGGCGATCTCAGCAGAAAGTCCCTGAGCCTCTCTCTCAGCCTTGATTACTGCTCTCAGCTCAGCAGCCTCTGCGTCAAAGGCCTTCCACCAGGTATGGCGGGAAGCCATCTCAGCTTTCTCATTTATCTCACGCGCAATGGCCTCATGCTCAGCGTCTATGGCCCGTCGGAGGGCACCGTTTACCTGCTCATCTCGTTCAGCATCGGCGGCTTTGATCTCAGCTTTCTCCTCGGGGGAGAGATCAGCCTGGCGCTTCAGCGAGTTAAGAAGAGTGTCCATCTCTGACCACCATAACTCCTTTTGCTGAAGAGTTGTCAGGCGGGTGGGCCAGAAGGTGCGCTCATTCTTGTATGCGCCGACGCCATTGTCAGGCATCATTGTGCGCCAGCCACAGACGTCACAGGTGTTCTGACCGTCCTCTGAGAACTTGACCAGGTGGACCTTCCACTTTTTATAGGGTCCTGGATTGACCTCTCCTGCGGCCTGCTCAGCGGCAATGGTCTTGGAATCGTTGAGACCATCCCACGCGTGTGCGTGGATCCACCCGGGCGTCTGCGCATTCATCTGCTTGCAGTAGTGGCCGGCTCTTGGGATCCGAAACCCGTCTTGCATCTCGCCGCTGCTACGGATCACCGTGTAGGAGTCCTCGGTCAGCTCTTTGAACTTGCCCTCGGGAAGCTGCGCAAGCGGGAAGCTATTATCTTTGGTTAGTTGATTGCCCATCTTAACCAGTGAAGAGGAAGTACTATTAACGTATTGGTTAAGTCAATCAATTTTTGCATACGTTATTCATGCCTCTTCACCAAGAGGCACAGTGCAGAGTACATAAAAAAAAGAGAGAAAGCAGCGGGCGCTACTCTCTCTCTTCCCAACCGGCCGTTGATTGTTCGCTATGCACCTCCTCGCACAGCTGGGCGTCCATTAAAGGAAGGCTTAACAAAGCCGCCCACGTCGTGTCCTCCAACTCTCCTTGAGTCTGATGACCTTCCCCAGCAGAGCCTAGGCTCAACCTCGTCCAACACGTCCGCACGCTTCGTCCGCTTTGGATCTCTCGCGCTGTCATGTGCCTATGTCCACAGAGCCTCCCCTAGCTCCTTATCCACTCTATGCTGCTGCCTAGGCAACAGCCGAGATGTGTGCCCCTCCATTCGCACACACCCGTCATGCTCAACCGCTCTGCTCACATTTGGTCCTTCTTAGGTGCCAGTGTCAGAACTTCGTTTTCTCCGTGCACGCACGGTTACTAACTCTGCACGTCCGATACATCTGTAGAACCACGCAGCAACTTGACTGCGATCTGGCTACTTTCCTCCTCCGCTGGATTTCAGGGAACCACCCATAACCCTCGTAAAGAGGATTCAAAGAAAGATTCAAGTTTGACTGACGCCCCTACCTCGCGCCAACCTGTCATGCTCTTAAGCACGTCCACCGTCCAGAGCAAACAACTCTGAGCCGAAGAAGCGTTTTTACACGCCCACGTGTTCTTATCCGAGACAGGAGCTCCGGCGCTCCTTAGATGCCGATGGCATCTTGTCTCCGTCCTTCCAGCACCTAGCGCCCCGTCTCGCGCCGTCAGCGTCGCACCCTCCACTTTGCCTATGTTTCAGGCGTTGGTACGTCCGTTAAAGTGCAGGAGGCCATGTTCGCTCCTCCTCCCACTCCGTCCACCACTAACCAGCGCCCCGTCTCGCACTGATCCGTCATGCCCTCCACTTTGCCTATGTTTCAGGCGTTGGCACGTCCGTAAGGTGAGAGGAAGCAATGTTCAGCTCCTCCTCCCACCCCATCAAAGATCCTAGTTTACTTGACTGGCGCCCCTACCTCGCGCACAATCCGTCGTGTCCGTCCTTTTCTGCCTCCCCGCAGGGCTAGCTCCCCACCTTTCGGCAGGTGACACGTCCGTTCCCCAGCAACACCAGCACCCTGTAGGAGGGTATTGATGCTTCTGGTACCTACCACCACTAGCTTTTGGTGGTTCAATTTTTTTTTTTGCAGGCCGTCCGTACTGGAAATTGAAATTCCCCAATTACGGAGCGACGCAGCGATGGTCACAGAAGTACAAAAAAAAATGAGGTCCGTCCTCTGGTGTGTGCCTCCGCCTCCTCTGCTTGTCTTTCTGGCGTTCAAGACTCAATCGCACACACCCGTGATGCCCCAGCCGCTCTAACAGAGCTAAGATGGCACCTCCGCTTCTCTGGCGGCTGCCAGAGGAATGATCCTCCGTGTCCTTATTGACACGTCTGGGGGAGGGTTGCCAGTTCCCTATATCCCCCGACACATGCCCCTACCTCTGCGCATATGTCAGTCGTCAGCTCCGGAATGCCAGTCTCTATAACGCTCCCCTGGACAGGAGTGCGCCTAGTTGTCTGACCGATTAAGGACGCGGCCTCTGTGGCAAGCCACTTTGGATACGTCCAAACAAGACCTCTGTTAGAAGAGGCCCGCTCCCGATGTCACCCTCAATGCGGCGTCTGACGTCCTTACCACAGTGGCACGGCCACTGTAGTTGAGAGTTGTGGCCGGCCGGCCACCCTCCTATGCCTCGCCAAAGTCGGCCCGCTCTCCCTCTGTGCAGAGTGGATGCGGACTCCCAGTGGATCAGCAATGCTCTGTAAACAGAGCCGGCTTGCGGGGTATGCAGATATCCGTGGATAGGATCCGTTAGATGTCTGTATACTTTGTCTACAGCCCCAATGCTCTTTACAGAGCACCCCGCTGCAGACCGTGATAGCCTCCATTAAGGTCCGTTCTCTGCACCTAAAAGGCGCAGAGGGGTCCAATACACCGCTCTTGCAGTGTGCTACCTCCGTACCAACCACCCTGGCTGGTACAGGCCTACCTGGGCTCCAGTAGTTCAATTTTTTCGGCTTGGGTCCTCTGTAGCCCTGGGAAATTGAATCTTTATCTACAGAGGCGTAGGCTCTGTAGCCTCTGTAGCCTCTGTAGCCTCTGTAGCCTCTGTAGCCTCTGTAAGCCTCTGTAGCCTCTGTAAGCCTCTGTAGCCTCTGTAGCCTCTGTAGCCCCTCTATAGCCTCTGTAGCCTCTGTAGGCCTCTGTAGCCTCTTTAATTCAAGCCTCTTCTTCTGCCATTCAAGCCTCTTTCCTCTGCAATTCAAGCCTCTTCTTCTGCCATTCAAGCCTCTTCTTCTGCAATTCAAGCCTCTTCTTCTGCAATTCAAGGCTCTTCCCTCTGCAATTCAAGCCTCTTCCCTCTGGAATTCAAGGCTCTTCTTCTGGAATTCAAGGCTCTTTCTTCTGCCATTCAAGGCTCTTTCTTCTGCCATTCAAGGCTCTTCTTCTGGAATTCAAGGCTCTTCCCTCTGCAATTCAAGCCTCTGCAACCTTTATTCTATAGCCTCTGTAAGCTCTGATTTCTCTTCTTTTAATTAGAATGAAAGATCTTACTAATCTGCCTTGGAGCTTGATCTTAATAGCTTTAGCCTGCCTAGGCTTCCTATGGATTTTTTGGATAGAAATGACTAAACCTACTAACAAGCCAAAGAAGCCACGCCTCAGCGCACGCGACTATCTTGAAATGCTGGGGGCATTTTTGCTGGCGATTGGTCTGTATTCTGGCACATACATTTTGGCGATGCTCATCATGATAAAGGTCTTTAAGCCAGCTGTCTACAAATATGACCCTACCAAAGTCGCGTACTACTAAGAACTCCTCCTTCCTACAGTATTTTGCCTTCTTGATTATCTGGCCTCTGTAAGTCTCCGTATTCAATGCCCGCCTCTTGTGAAAAAAATTGAATGGGTGCAGGCAGGGTAGGGTAGGTCCCCCGTCTGATCCACATCAGACACCCCACCTCTTATCGCACAAAATGCCCACACTCTGGTGCCCCCAGAGTGAGTTTGCGTATGAGCGTGGAGCCTGCGGCCAGGGATGCTCTGGGCTAGCCTCTGACGGCGCTGACCATATAGGTGACGGCAGCTACACGGTCTCCTGGGAGTGCCCGCACGGCTCTTGGCTGATGCCTGCACAGGCCCCGACAGGCTGGACCTCTGCCGGCAGCCACTCGGTCGCCTGGGACAATGCTGAGATTGCAGGCTTCTGCGTCCGCTGGCTCCAGCACCGTGGCTGCCTCTCCTTCGGAGACATTGTCTTCTTGGAGGAGATGCAGTACTACGCCTCAGAGACGCCTCAGGTGCGTGCCGCTCGCAAAGAGGCAGAGATCCTCCGTGACGCAGCGGACACCACCAGGGTCATCGTCAGCAAGGTGGCCCGCAAGGAGGACAAGTGGACCAACCAGGGCTCTATGAAGTTCCGTGTGCCTCGGCCCTGCCGCTATGCCAGCCTCTTCCAGCAGCGCATCTGTGCCAACTGCTCTACCAAGTTGCCGGCTGGCACGGACAGCTGCTCTGCCAGGATTGTCATGGTGGAGGAGCAGGAGAAGAGGCGCGATGGACGCATGGCAGGCACCGGCAAGATGGTGGCCCGTCTGGCAGAGCCTGGAGCCTCTGGTGTCCGTATCTGCGGCGAGAAGCTGGCTGGCTGCTGGAACCACGACCAGCACCGGACGTGCATCTACGTGCATCCGGATGAGCCGCAGTGGGCAGCTGCCTGCGCTGGTACGCTCCGTGTCAAGGAGGACAACCGCCTGATCTTCTGCATGGCTGGCGAGGAGCGTGCAGCGGCTGCACCGGCACGCTTTGCAGCTCTGGGTCCTCAGCAGCAAGGCCACGGAGGCCAGAGGCAGCAAGGCCACGGAGGCCAGAGGCAGGGCCAAGGCTACGGAGGCCAAAGGAGGCACTAAGGTGGGCTGCGCAGAGTTAAACAAAGCAACAAAGAGTCGTGGAAAGCACTAAGGAACCTGAGCTGATTGGCACCAGAAGTTACCACCGCCCCTGGGAAGGCGGCAGAGTATGGGTATAGACCAAGAATGTGAAAGGACCTCCTTAGTGTGGAACACGCCAGGAAGAGAGTCTGCATCAAAGATAAAGCAGACCTCTTCTTCATTTTTTTATTGCTACGGATCATTGCTCTGTAGCAGTAAAAATTCAATTTGTACCCATCTTGCCCGTCTGGAAAAAAATTGAACCGGGGTTTCATGGAGTAGGTAAGTCCCCCATCTGATCCACATCAGATATCTAGCCTTTCACACGCCAAAATGCCTAGCAAGAAGAACATCAAGAAGAGCGCTGCGGCGCTCTACCAGAACGCAAAGGCGATTGACAAGGCGATGGACGGAGGCGCGACCTTCGGCGCGGTGCTGAGGCGCCTGGGCAATGGGGCCTTCTCCATCCAGCTTGATGGGAAGGTCACGGTCCAGGCTACTCCTCGCGGCCTCTTCACGAGCGGTACCATGCGCATCCACGTCGGCCAGCTGGTCATCGTGGAGGGCGCAAGCTACACGCGACCGTGGGAGATCGTGGGGCTCATTGACCAGAAGAGCACTGCAGATGCTCTGGTCAAGGGCGGCCGCCTGTCCGCGAAGCTGGTTGGCGTGGCTAACGCTGCCGGCGCCGTGGAGGAGGAGGAGGCACCAAAGGAGGACCTTTTCCTGCCTGCTGAGGGTGAGGAGGACTTCTGGACTCAGGGTGTCGCTGACGTCCGCGGTGGGCTCAAGGCCGAGCGCAAGGCCCAGGAGGAGGCAGCAACCATCTCCGCCCGAGTGGCCTGCCTCAAGAGCGACAAGGCCAAGAAGGGCACGGACGGTGGCGTGGCCGTGGGCGACCTGGCAGATCCTACACTCTTCAGTGGGGATGAGCAGGAGCGCTTCAAGCGCTGGCGCGCCCACAAGGCCAAGAGGGCTGCAGCAGCCCCAGCCTCTGGCGGCGCTCTTCCTCCTCTGACAGAGGAGGACCTCATGGTCCTGTTCAGGGACGAGGCCGAGGCCGCCCGCCTCGCTGCAGAGCTCGCCGCCGCTGCCACCGCAGAGGCCGACCGCGCCCGCGCAGAGGCAGGCAGGGCTGAGCTGGCTGCCAGGCCCGTGAAGGAGAACTGGGACGACGACATTGATCTGGACGATCTGTAAATGTAAAACAAAGAACTAAGCAAAGACAAAGCACAAAAAGTCGTGGGAAGCATGGACTGGATTAGAGAAGAAGGCGCCAAAAGTTATCACCACCCCTGGGAAGGTGGCAGAGTATGGGCATAGACCGGTCATAGCCCTGCGGGGATATGAGACCTTGAAAGAACCTCTGATTAAGGAAGTGTGGAACACGCCAGGAAGAGATCTGCATCAAAGATAAAGCAGACCTCTTCTTCATTTTTTATTGCTTCTTACAGCTCGTGCACCTCTTCAAGCTCCTAAAAATCAATTTCCAGAAGGGTCTGGCGCACTGAAAAAAATTGAATTGCTGGGCCACACAGAGGCCTGTACCCCTGGCTAGCTATATCACATAGTTAGTTCAAAATGCCAGCCTCTATTGACTATTCCACGCTCTCTCTGCAGCAGCTGCTTGCCGAGCGCACAATCATTGACGAGAACATCATTGCCCGCAGCTCTGGCGTTACACCTGCACCCTCTGTGGCCACCAAGGCAGGCAAGACCCCGAAGGAGCCCAAGGAGAAGGTCAAGCGCGAGGGAGGCCCTACCGCCTGGTCTGACTGGTGCACTAAGATGATGATTGACTGCGCCGCAGAGATCGCCGCCTACAAGGAGGCGGCCGAGCAAAAGGCCGGCGCGCACTTCAAGTGGATCAGTGTCAACAAGGGAAATACCTCTCCAGAGTGGCTGGCGTTCAAGGCTGAGTGGGACGCTGCGCACCCGAAGGAGGCCAAGGGCAAGGCCTCTGAGGACGAGGCAGAGGAGAGCGACAGCAGCCCTCAGGGTGGCGCCGTGGCTGCCACTGCGCCTGTAGCAGAGAAGGTGGCAAAGAAGCGTGGGCCCAAGAAGCTGATTGATATGACGGCCAGCGAGAGGGCCGCACACGACGCCAAGGTGGCCCAGCGTAAGGCCGAGAAGTCTGCTGGGGCTGCCGCGCTGGAGGCAAAGGCCAAGGCTTCCGTGGCTGTGGCTGCTGTGCCTGTGGCTGCGCCTGTGGCTGCGCCTGTCGCCGAGGTTAAGGCTGCAGAGGCTGAGGAGGCCGAGGCAGAGGACGAGGACAGCATTGAGCTGAAGATCTTCACACTGGACGGCCAGAAGTACATGCGCCCCTGGAGCACCTCTGCAAGTGACTGGGCCACCGGTGATCTCTGGTACACTACCAAGAAGGGCGAGAAGTCCCACTACCTGGGCGAGCTGATGGAGGACGGCACCATCAATGGTGACGCTGAGGAGCCTCCCATTGCCTAAATAGTTAAGAAAAAACACAAACAAAGAAAACAAAATACAAAACAAACCCATTTTTTATGCAGGTCCTAGCGCAGTCCATCGTATAAGAAGCCGGCAAAGAGGCTTACCGTCATATTCGTCCTCTACGAAACCTACGAAGCAGCCGGCTAAGAGCTCCTTGACTCCTTTTTGTATGGTAAGGAGCGATGCCCGGTCTATGCTCTGGGCTATCTCTATCGGCAGGTCCATAGTGATCTCCGTGTAGCCGAGCTTGGCTGCGTCCTTGATGCAGCGGTCTCCTCTCTTACTGAACCAGTATAGCCATCCGTCGGCAGTATCAGACAGAGAAGCCTTATCGGCCTGAGCGGATCTCACAATCTCTCTGAGGTCTTCTGCACTCACTAGGCTCATCTATCTCTTCTTTAGAGTGAGGGACTTAGGTCTTTAGTCAGGACTAACAGTAAAAATAGGGTTTTATTTTTTATGAAAGGGAGTGAACACAAGAGGCTTAGAGCACTGAACCGGGCTGCGGAAGTGAGTAGAGCTGGGAGAGCTCCTGAGGATCTATTGTCCAGTTGATGGCAAAGGGAGGGCGTGAGGCGGCGACTTTGTTAAACTCCTGAGGCGTCAGCTTACGGAGAAACTCTGTGGGGAACTGGTGGAAGTAGAATCCGCTGGGGCGGTCCTCTGTCATGGCCGGCATGGGAGAGTAGCGGTATGGGCCTGTGATCCTACGGATCTCTCCTCCACCACCAATTCCCTTATCGTATGCCACAATGATCATCTTCCCGATGTTTTCAGTGCCGCTCTTCATAAAGCTGTGCACTTTCTTGGCTGCTGAGCCGCCGACGAGTCCGTTGTCATCAATCTTCTTTACAGCCTTCATCTGCTCCTTGAATTCCTCCTCACTCTTTGTACGGAAGGGCTCTGCGCAGTCTACTGCAAGCTGGTAGCTACAGGCTATGAGGTCTTTGAAGTCTGCAACCGTCACACGCCCCTTCTTGATATCGTGATGGGCAACTGTAGCAAAGACAGCCATCTCAGACCGCTGTGGCTCCACAACTGGCTCTGCAAGAGGCACGGGTGCAGGCGTCACAGAGGCTAGGATCTGAGCCTCTGGCTCTTGCTGCTTGCTCTCAGCCCAGACCGGCCTGGGGTAGTCCAGCGTGTCCAGTTTCTGGTTCAGCTCCTCAACCTCCATGCTGATCCTATTCATCTGATAGCGAACACTCTCATGCTCCGCTTGCAGACGTGCAATCTCCTCCAGAAGCTTCCAAGACTCCCGAGACTTCTTTGAGAACTCCTCATTCTTGGCGGCGAGCATGTCCTTCAGTGCACGGATGGCTGACATTCTTAATTGGTTATGAGGGCACAACCGGGGTACCTACCACCCTCATGCCGCTAACTTCAATTTTTTTTAATGAACCCTTTAAAGAGGGGTAATATTCAATAAGAGTGTTAAAGAGGCAGCTTTAAAGAGGCTATAATAGTCAAAAGTGAAATTGAATGGCCCAACTTTCCCAGGGTCAGTACCCCCTTTTACCCCACAACTTACTATCAAAATGGTCTCTGTAATCACTACCCGTGACAAGAAGCCCTGGTCCGTGGCGGTCTTTGAGACGCATAGGACCCACATGACCAACTTTGTCCGCAGCAAGATCCTCCCCAAGCTGGAGGACGCCGAGTGCCGTCGCATTGTCGTGCGTGCACCCGTCAAGTCTGGCAAGCGTGAGATGGTGGAATACATTGCCATGCGTGACTCTGTGGGCGAGCCTAAGAGGAAGCACGCCTTCATCTCCGCCTGGCACCGCAAGGCTGATGAGGAGCAGCGTGACGAGCTTGGCGGTCAGAACATGAAGGTCTTCTCCATCATCAATACTGCCAACCTGGCTGTCTGCATCACCTGGATTCAGGAGCAGATTGCTCTTGGGCTCCAGGTGGTTTTGCATCTGGATGAGTGTGACCACGGCTCTGGCTCCACGCAGACGCTGAGCAAGCTCTGGCGTGAGGTGCGTGATAATGAGTCCGTCTACAACGTTCTCTACAGTGCGACGCCTGAGGAGGTCCTTTATTCTGGTGAGGTGGATAATGAGGAGCTGAACTCCATGATGGGTGAGGTCCTTGAGGGCCACCACGTGCGCTACAACCCTCCTCAGGGCTACTGTGGGCCGGCCAAGTTCCTTGATGAGGAGCTTGTGCATGTTGCACACCCCTTCTTTGAGAAGGGTGCTGACTCTGTCTTCACCCTGTCCCAGCAAGGCAAGGAGATTGTGCAGGACCTCAAGGCCTCCATCCAGGCCGGCGACGTCAAGCGCAACGTGATCGTGCTGCGCCTCTCTTACGCTGACGGCGGCAACAAGAAGGAGCACAAGGCCATTCACCAGTTCATCAAGCACTGCGGCTCTTTTCCCGAGCTGGAGGGCTTTGACATTGTGGCTGATGTGGAGGACTCACTGGACTCGCGTGAGTCTTCTGTGATCAAGAGCACCGTGGAGTGGTCCAACCCCGTCTACTGGCGCCGCAACATGCCCGTTGAGACGCCTACCATCATTGTCATTGACCAGAAGTCCTCTAGGTCTACGGAGTGGGCATGCCACGACCGTATCTTTGCCACTCACGACTTCCGCAACGTTGCACGCTTTAGCACGATCTCTCAGGCCGTAGAGCGCGTTAACCACTATGAGCAGAAGTATGGTGGCTTCCAGCGCATCCGTGTCTATTGCCACAAGAAGACCTTGCTTCTCTCTGCAGGGCGCATTGGCTACGAGGCCTACTGCACTGACCTCTGGGAGTCCAGGAAGATAGACGCTAGGACTTCTGCTGAGCAGCACGGCGGTCAGGAGCTCTTCATGCTGCGCTCGGTAAATGACAAGAAGGCGCACCCCAAGTGGCCTGGGCCAGTGGATGCCAAGACAAGGGACAGGGCGCTCCAAGAGCTGGAGTGCTACGCAGATATCAGTCTCTCGGCACGCGTGGCTGGCACAGTGAGGGACATGCGGGTGTATGAGACCCAGTTTCACGAGGTGACCCCAGAGACCTGGGCAACCTTTATCAGCACGCTGCGCCTCGGGCGTGCCATGACCCGCTCATTCAAGAACCCCTTTCCTCTTTCTATCAAGAAGGGTCTTGTGCAGACTGCAGAGGGTAGCAAGTACATGGGCTACATGCTGAGTAGGAAGGGTAAGGATGCCTGGCGTGTCCTAGACTTTGACAGGGATGTTGTCACACAGGAGTCCTGGGGCCACACTGCAGTGGGCACCGACGGCATGGATAAGGACCAGAGGGTGATCTGCTACAAGGACGGCGTGCTGGGCGTGGCAGTGCGCGTGGACACGGGTGAGACCAAGAAAGAGAACAGCCTCAAGTCCTACCGATCCATGTACGGGTCTGGTAAGAAACCTCTGAAGCTGAATAGGGCAGTGGGTGGTGCAGTGGGTGGGGCTATGTAATACAGAGAATAGGACAAAAGGACCAAAAAGATACTTACACACAAATCAGACAATTTTTTGTTTAAATCAAAATTGAATTGCTCAACTTAGTCCCAGTCAGCACCCCCCCTTGCCCTAGAAGTTGATACCCTCTGGCAAGATGGCTGCAGAAAGGAAGATGGCTAGGGAGCTTGCAGCACTGAGGGAGGAGCGGTGGTCTGATTGCGCCCGCGGTGGAAGGTGGCGTGCCGAGGAGCGCTATACTCCCACTTGGGAGCCTGTGAAGAAGAGACTAAACCTAGAAATCACTACTGCCCAGTACCGCGAGAGGTTGCGCCGCCAGGGCAAGCCCATTCCCCCGTATAAAGATGTAAGTCACATCATCGCAGCCTCCCGCGGTGGCGCCAACCACGTGCACAACTACATAATCTGTGACGCAAGCCTCAACCGATCAATCGGCAACAGGAATGACTCTGTCTTTGCAAAGAGAGCGGGCCTTGAACAGACCAAGAAGGCTGTAAAGGCCAGTGAGCGTCTGGGTGGCTATAAGGGCCCATCTGCTGAGGAGCTCTTCTATGCTAATGAGTCTAGTGAGGAGGAGTAAGGTCTAATTCAGACTTGAAGATTAATGAGAAGAATACCTATTTTTCATTCTTAGGCCCAAATTCAATCTCCAGAAACCCTATTTCACATTGAAAAAAATTGAATTAGGCAATAGGCCATATAGCAAGTACCCCGCTTATTGGCTAAACACTAATAAGTTCTCAAAATGTCCTCCATTACTCTGACTCCCCAGATGCTCGCTGTGCTGGACGCTGCCACGGTGGCTAGGCTGCAGGCCTTGGTGGCTATGGCTGCGCCTATAGCTTCGCTTGCGCCTATCTCTGAGCCCCAGGTGCTCACGCCAGAGACAGCTGCAGAGATGAAGGTGAAGAAGACTTTGAGCCCCGAGCACTTGGCAGCCATGAAGGCAGGGCGTGAGGCAGCCAAGCTGAAGAAGCAGCTGTCTGCACCTGTGCCTGTAGAGCTAACGACCGCTGCACCTGTGGCTAACTCTGCAAACAAGAAGGATGCTCGCAAGGGAGGTCCTACTGCCTGGGCCGATTGGGTCAAGAAAGTTCTTGCTGAGAATGCAGCAGAGATCACGGCCTTCAAGGAGACTGCGGAGAAGAAGTCTGGTGCCAGCCTGAAGTGGATCTCGGAGAATAAGGGTAAGGCATCTCCAGAGTGGGTAGCATTCAAGCAGCAATGGGCACAGGAGCATAAGTCTGCCTCTGTTGCCTCTGTAGCTTCTAATGCTGAGGAGGTGGTTGTACTCACTCCTGCAGCAGCTGCTGTGGCAGTGCCTGCAGCTACGCTTGTGCCCGCGCCTGCAGCTACGCCTATAGCTGCGCTTGCAAAGAAGCGTGGCCCCAAGCCCCTAGTGGAGATGTCAGAGGAGGAGCTCAAGGCCTACTTGGAGAAGAAGAAGGCCAAGGCTGCTGCTTCTGCATCAGCATCAGCATCTGCATCTTCTGCTGAGACTGAGCCTGAGTCTGAGCCTTCGGCTGCCAATGCGCTTATGGCTACGCCTATGGCTGCGCCTGTAAAGAAGCGTGGCCCCAAGCCTCTTGCCTCTATGACGCCCGCTGAGCGTGCTGACCACGATGCCAAGGTGGCCCAGCGCAAGGCGCTTAAGGAGGCCAAGGCAGCATTGGCCATGCAGTCCGTGGGTGGTGGTGTTACTGCAGATTAAGTGTCTAGAAAAAAAGAGTAAAAAACAAAAGATAAAAGACAAAAAACAAAAGACAAAATCCAAAATCCAAAATCCAAAACCCCAAATTTTTTATGTTAGTAAAGAGTTGTACCGTATAAACAGGATATAAATAGATAAGCTCTTCTTAGAAATGCACAATCTTTATATGGTGGAAGTATATCTTCTAGTCCTTTTTTTTTACTTGATGCTGAAGTTCACAGTACCCTCTCCCCGAGACGAGCTCTAGTGAAAAATTGAACTAGAGTACCGGCGTCTAATACTTATCTACCATGCAAACTCCTATGTCTCGTGACGCTATGCGTGGACTGAAGGCCAAGGTGGAGGAAGAGGCACGTCTTTATAGAGTTAATAGTATTGTCAGAAATATCTACAGCGCTGCAATCTCTGTCGCCAAGAATGGTGATATGTCTCATAAATCTGCTATTCCCAGAACGCATGTGATGGTTAATGCAACTCCTAAAGCCGCCAATCCCTTTGGCCAGGCACATCATCAGGGGTATGGCCCAGATCCCTTCTATCTAGAGAACATGGTTGACATCCTAGATGGCCTCCGAAACCTCTTTCCAGAGTGCACAATCTCACATTCCACCCTCTCACAGGGAACCGACGGCAAGTTCTACGACATCTCAACTCTGGACGAGAAAGTCCTTCCATTCATCAACCGAGCTCTTGACCAGTCATTCATCGTAATTGACTGGTCTTAGATTCTTTAAGATAGCTCATCTTCTACACTATTTTTTACGACAGAGTCCAAAAACCACATTGAAAAAATTGAAACGCCCAAGGCTACAACTATCAAGTACCTACTCTTAACTAGTACACTTAGTTAAAATGTCTGCCTACTCTTCCATGACTCTGCCTGAGCTGCTGAACCACCGTGATCAGATCTCCGCCGAGATCTTCCGTCAGACGGGTGATGCAAGTGTGGTCCCCATGGTCTCTGCTAACAGCGCTGGTGGCAAGGCTAAGCTGACCAAGACTGGCAAGATCCGCAAGCCTTCTTCTAACAAGGGCAGGCCCAGTGCACGTGGCGACTTTACCAAGAAGATCACTGCCGAGCATCCAGACCAGCTGGCTGCCTACAAGGAGGCTAACCCAGATCAGAAGGGTCCTCACCTTAAGTGGTACAAGGTCTACATTGACGAGCACAAGGATGAGTACGAGGCTTTCAAGACTGTCTGGGCTCTGGAGCACCCGAAGGAGTCCTTGGACAGTGCAGAGGGTGAGGCTGAGAGCGATGGCGTAGCCGCAGAGGCCACAGCAGAGGCAAAGCCCAAGAAGGTTCTCAGCGCTGAGCATCTGGCTAAGATGAAGGCTGGGCGTGAGGCTAAGCTGGCTGAGAAGAAGGCCGCAAAGGATCTGGTGGAGGCAGCCGCAAAGGCAGCCGTTTCCCTGCCTCCCCTGGTTGAGGATGCTGTGGCTCCACACACCTCTGTGCCTGCGCCTGTGGCTGCGCCTGTAAAGAAGGGGCCTAAGACGGTGACAAAGAAGGCTGCGCCCGTGGTTGCACCTGTGGTTGCACCTGTGGTTGCACCTGAGCCTGTAGTTACACCTGTAGAGGCAGAGCCTGAGGAGCTTCCCTTCAAGCACAATGGCATGACCTACATCCGCATTGGCGTGGCAAAGGCCGACGGCAACCACGAGTGGGCTTCTACTGACCTCTGGCACAGTAAGAAGGGCAAGCGTGCCGGCTATGCTGGTGAGCTGATGGAGGACGGCAGCATCAATGAGGATGCCGAGGAGCCTGCCCTGGTCTAAGCTTAGTCTAAAGTAAAACACAAAAACACAAAAAACATCTGCACTACTCTATTTTTTATGTTCGTAAAAATTGAAAGTCAATCTAAAGGTAAAATAAGTACCCGTTACAACAAAAATGTCTCTCCCTTCTGGCACTATCAAGCTTGCGCCCGTGCGTATGGGGGATCTGGTTGCTCCTACTGCTACTGCTGCTGCTGCAAAGAATGGTTATCTTGCTCCTCATCTGAGGGGAGGTCCAAAGGAGCAAGAGAAAGAGGTAAAGTTGGATGCAGCCAACTTTCCTTCTCTAGGTCTTAATCCATCCAAAGGTCCCAAGGCTTCGTGGAATAAGACTCAAGTGGTCACTGCCTCTAGCACCATACCTACTCTTGTTCCTACGGTACAAACTCCTGTAAATTTGCCTAACTTCAAGGCCACGGTGGATGCCTGTCTGGAGAAGGAGCGCCTTGATCAGGCTGAGAAGATGAAGCAACCCGAGACCGACTTCAACAAGATGACGAGGGAGGAGAAGGAGGCTGACGGCTGGACCATGTTGGCTCTGAACCGGGCCGCAGTGTCAAGCTTTATAGATACGCTTGAGGAGGAAGAGTTTCCAGAGTGTAGTGGTACTTTTACCTTTGCCGAGATGGCTGCTCTTCGCACAGACTATGAGAAAAGAGCAGTCAAGGAGATGAATATTTACAGAGACAAGGCTGCCAAGGTCTCGGCATTTTAGAGCTTGTCTAAGATCTTTGGATTTGCGTGGACCACGTAGATTGTACAGAGCAACATCAAAAAATAAATAAAGAGCTCAATCATTTTTGATGGTCCTGCAATCAGATCAATGATGATGTAGGCTATTCCCCAGATAGCTATCCACCAGAACTGGATAATGGTCAAAAGAAACAAAAAATGCAGAGTGTCGTAATTGGTATAAGCCTCTTTTTCTATAAGAGGCACCTTCATATCTAACTATGAAGACTAATTTTTGGGATCTGTGACCGGCTCTGTTAGGCTAGCATCCAAGTGACACTTCTTTTTACAGAAGGTTGTCAGATCCATGTTGCCAGAAAGTCTCGGGAGTCTAGAAGGACAACACCACATATAGTCCATGATCTCAGTGGTGTCTTCGGGGTCTACAATGGGTACATAGTCAAGCTTGAAGATAAAATAGGTTCCCCCCGAACCAGACTTGTTAGAGAGAAACCGACGCTCGTTGACGGGATCTTTGCCTTCAAGATTGATACCGGTCTCCTCCTTCAACTCTCTCAGAGCAGCCTCCAGTGGCTTCTCCCACGGATGCCCGTGGCCTTTTGGGAAAGACCATTTTTTACTCTGCCGACCTTGGACAACAAGAAAGTCGCCATTTGGCGAGACAATAACTGCACCATAGACCTGAGAGTCTACACAGTGTGATCTTGGTATATAACTTTGAAATGCCTTTGGAAACATAATTGCGTTATAACCGATTGGTATAATTACTGGGCTAAATAACCCGTTCAACTTTACACCATGAATATGGAACTCTGGGTATCCTCTAAACTGCAGTGTGGTCTTGGCAATCGGCTTTTTCAGTTGGCTGCTGCCAAGGAGGCTTCTGAGATGTGGTCTATACCTCTAGTCTTTGCTATGCCTTATTGCTCTCCATCAGAGCATGGAGATTTCAATACTATTTTTAAACTGTTCCCTTTTATTCCAAAGATCTGGAAGGCAGAGGCGGAAGTGTCCATAGAACAGGAGGGTTGTTTTAAGTACAGTCCTCTTCCGTCTGTAAATCCGTCACAGCGTGTCTTGTTAAAAGGATTCTGGCAGTCTGCCGCCTATGTTTCAGATAATCTAGTACCTTCTTGGGATGCTATTAGTGAGCAAGATAAGGAGACCCTTCTGAAGAGATGGTGTCTTGAGTTAAAAGAGCAGCGGGCTAAGACAGTCTTCTTGCATGTGCGTCTAGGAGATTATACTATCTTGCCCCACCACCAGGTCCCTTTGTTATCTTATTATGCTAGAGCTATGGCTGCATTTCCTGAGGATACCAGATTTTTGATCTTCAGTGATGAACCAGATGGGGCTAGAGGCCTACCAGTATTTTATACAGATGGCAATGACAGATGCGTCTTTGTAGATGAACAAGATGAATACAAGTGTATGTATCTTATGTCTTTGTGTAGTGGAGCTATAACTGCCAATAGTACCTTCTCTTGGTGGGGGGCTTACTTTGCTAGATTAGGTAAGGAGAACTTCAAGACATATATGCCAAGCAAATGGATGGCTTCTTGTACAGAGCCCACTGATGCTATTTATCCGGCTTGGGCTAGTGTGGTAGACGTCTAGTTCTTCTTCCACCACTAGATGAACTTTTTGCAGTACCAGCACCACCACCCAATCGTGCAGAACTATTAGCCACTGCAGATGCAGCTGCCACAGGATTAGTAACAGGAAGCAATGAAAAAAGTTTATTATTCAAACCATCTGGATTATCATTTATAATGCCACCAAGTAAGAGCAATACTCTTTCAAAATTAGCCTTCACTTTAAAGTCTAATTCTGTTGTTGCTGGTGGGTGGGATAGAGATATCTTATACATATATCTGTCTGTTGGAGCAGGTGGTAATATATGTTGTACCGTAGGACCATATGGATATAATTGAACTTGCTCAGTAAGTCTTCCTGGAGAAGATCTAGTAATCTGTGTAGAAATGCTTGTTATAGCATTTTTTCTTATAAAATAAGACTTGGTTTCTGCCTCATATGATGTAACAGGATTCAACATTTCAGGCTTCTTTATTATTAATAAAGATCCTACAGTGCGTATATCCCAGTTATCTGCTGAATGCGGATCCATTCTAATATACTCTTTTTTTTAAATAAGAGCCTTTGCACACTTTTTCTAAAAGTGTAAAATTGAACTTACAAAGTCTAGCATAATTGGTACCATGCCTCTATGCAACTCTCTGAACTTAATCCCGCTTGGAAAGATGCAGTCTATCACGAACACCAAGAACACGGAATCAAGTGGATGCTCCAAGCCGAAGAACGCGGTTACACGATTCCAGGCACAGATTGTATTGTCAGGGGTGGCATCCTTGGAGATAAAATGGGTGTTGGGAAAACCATCCAGTCTCTTGGGCTCATCAGTAACAGTTATGATGGGCAAAAGACCCTCATCATCACCCCTCTCGCGGTGCGTGGTCAATGGGAGTCCGAGCTCCGCCGTGCAGATGTGAATCTCTTCCTTCCTCAGCAGTGGGGATCCAAGTGGATTGCTCAGCAGCCTCAGATCCCTGGTCGCAAGATTGTTCATCTGATCCACTATGACAAGGTCGCAAGCAAGCCCGACCTCTGTGCTAACTCTGAGGCTTACGACCGCATCATTTTGGACGAGGCCCAGACTATCCGTAATGCGTCAACCAAGAAGGCCCAGGCTGTTTTTAAGGCGGCCAAGGGCGTCAAGTACCGGTGGGCTCTGACGGGCACTCCTATGACCAACAGCATGGACGATGTGACGACCTATCTCAAATTCATTGGCTGTCCTACAGATCCCGGCAAGAAGTGGCAGGAGAAGTATGAGGTCTGGGCCAAGAATCTCTATCTCTCCAGGCAACTCACTGAGTGCATTGCTGAGGGACAAGAGAATATTGTGCCCCCAACACCCATTGAAGAGACTAGGCTGCTCAATTTTACCAGCACCAATGAAGAGATCTTGTACAAGGACATTCATGCCAATGAGGAGAGCAAGTGGCGCAACGCAAAGGCTCTTAAGGGCTCCAATTACCAACTCGCCATGTTTGCCATTCTCTTGAGGCTGCGGCAAGTCAGTGTCAATCCCCAGATCTATATCAAGGCAAGACAAAAGGAGGCCTTTGGTTGGTCTGGGCCCGAGTTCCATCAAGTGAGCAGGAAGTTTGACGAGGTGGCATATCTGATGAGAGAGGCAACCGAGAATAATGAGTCCCACAAGTGGATTGTCTTCTGTCAATTTCACGAGGAGATGGTTCAGCTTAATCAGTTCTTGAATGCCCATGACTTTGTGGGTCAGGTTCTCCAGTACCATGGAGGCATGAACATGCGGGAGAGGGAGCAGGCTTTGAAAGAGTCTAAGCTGCCTACGGAGGCTGGAAAGCAGGATGTCTTTCTGATTCAGTTGAAGGCTGGGAGCACGGGTCTTAATCTTCAGCACTATGATCGTATCATCTTTGTCAGCCCATGGTGGACAATGGCCGAGATGGAGCAGGCAAAGGCCCGTGCTGTGCGCATTGGGCAGAAGAAGGTAGTCAAAATCTACATGCTTCATCTGGAGACGGAAGAAGCATTCAATATTGACAAGTTCATGATGGACAAAGTCTTTGAGAAGCAGGAGCTTGCGAGTTCTTTTGAACGCTGGTCGGCACATCTGCGGCCCATAAACAATGAAATCTAAGACATCATCAGATGGATCAAGCTGTACTACCTGTAAAGTCAGGATCAACAAATCTATATATTTTTGTTTCTTTTTTTGTTGGAGTTGTTGCACTTCTTATTGCATATGTTTCTATTAGTAAGAGTGGCACAGTAGGGTCCGGCAATTGGCACGGAAGCGCAGCGGCAGAAGGCTTTCAAGGACCCAAAAGAGGAGTATCACATATCCCTTGTGGGCAAGAGTCTTCTTTTGTAACAAATCTGGCAGATCTGTTTTCTGCAAAGAAGTCTACTACGGAGGAGGGTGAGGCAGATTTGCGTGAGTTTAATATCATTCTTTCTAAACTCTGTTGTCTGAAGCATGATCTGATGAGCACGAACAGAGTAGTTAGAGCAACTCTAGAGTTACCTTTTGTTACTATTCATGACCGTGAATACATTGGTGATACTGCTGGACGCTGCTTCACTAACTCTCTCCCTCCCAGAGATCTAGATATAATTTTTGAGACATGGAAAGATCGTGGTCTAACCTTGCTAGATAAGCTCTGCACATCTTATGATCTGACAGAATCTGAGAGTTTAAACGCAGATAATTATTTCTTGTCTGTTTGGTCAGATACCTATGATGTGGCACGTACAGTGTGTATTCCTTGTAAGAAAGATGATTATTCTTCACCCCGTGACCCTAAAGGGTTTATGCATGAGAGTATAAGAGATCTGGCTGGATACTTTGGTTATTACTGAGCTTTACCTAAAAAAATGATCATTTGTCTCTAGTAGCTTAGTACACATGCAATCACAGACTCTTTTAGACGCATTCTATAATCTTAAGAAAAAGATTGTAGAATTGCCTGTTTCTGATAAGACAAGCAAGACTTTGATGGAGTCTTTAGTCTTACTAGAGCGTCAGTTAACTATAAAAGACGAAGTGCCTAGCTTAGAAGAGATTGACTTGGTACTGAGTGAACATAGAGAACCAAGCAGAGGAGCTGGCCCGTCAAAGGCAATGCAGATCTTTATAAAAAATGAACAGAGATTAAATGCAATAAGGATGGATTGGATAATAGCCTATGGCAAAGTCTGTAATGCTAGATGTGATCTTTCAGAGGCGGAAGCTGAGGCAAAAAGATTGTCTGACTTATATCTGAAATATATGGATTAGAGTGTGGGCGTAGCTGCAGGTGCCTTTGGTTTTCTGGGCTTCTTTGGCTTCTCAGGTGGTACTGTTCCACCCGCTGCAATAATCTCAGCCTCTTTTTGAAGACGGAGCCTTTTCTTTTTGTGACACCAGGCCCAGAACTCTGGTGTCCCATAGGATGGTGTAGGACCAAGATCTGTCTCCTTGATGGGCTTCTTCTTCTCCTCTATCTGGGCTTTGGCAACGGCAATGTCAAGCTCGTCATCTGTTGCTCCTTTCAAGAAACCATCTAGGCATGCTTTTGTTATAGAGCATTCGGCCCAGAATTCTGCATTGGCCTTCTTCTCTTGCTCTAACTCAGTGAGGAACCACTTGATGTCTGATTGGGGAATTGGCTCATCACGTGAGCTATAGTATTCTCGGAGTTCCTCAAAGGCTTCCATTGCTTTTGTCAGAAGCCCGGTAGGTATGGGAGGTACTGGGAGACCTTTGAGTGCGATGACTTTCTTGGACTTTTCTTGTACAGGTGGAACAAGCGGAGCTACAAGCGGAGCTACAAGCGGAGCTACAGGTTTCTTTAGCTTTAACACCTTCTTGGGCTTTTCTGGTACTGTAGGTACCAGAGGCACTAGAGGCACTAAAGGTGTCTCTTCAACTAGAACCTTCTTAAGCTTGAGTACTTTCTTTTGCATCTTGGCGTTACCTACTTATTTTACCATCAAATGATCAATTTTTTATTGTGCTTTTGAAAAAAAAGCACGGTTTAAGAAATCCCTACTATATATAGACAAGATGCTGCGGAATAGTATTATGGAGCTGAAGTTTATCTTATCTACTGCAAAACTTACACCTCAGGAGGACAAAGAGATCAGAGCCGAGTTGATGATCTTAGAGGAAGAATTGAGGCATGAAAATATTATAAAGAGTCTTAATAAACCCGGTATTTCTACATATGGATCCTATTTTATCCCTTACACATATATAAAGCTAGATAGCACATATAAGTAGATGCCTGCAACTCTTACTACTGAACTTCTTATACAAAATGAACCATCCCTTCAATCCATCATTAAGACTAATTATGGATTGAATGTCTCCTCTAGGGTCTACTATATTCAAGATGAGGATAATGTACAAACTGAGGGTCTAACAAAAGATGCTATTGCCAAGATTATTATCCGAGATATGAGAGTTATCTCTAGAAAGCCATTTGATCGTATAGATTTTAAAGAGCATATTGATACAATCTATGTCTGGTCAGATTGCAGAGTGACAAAGTTACCTGATGAGTACGCTGATGCAATTTTACAGTGGATCAATGAGGTCGTTTTATCCATTTCTTTACCCTCTATCGCCGAAATTTGTGACGAAACTTCCGAGACTTATGAGTCTTCCTAGTCTTTTTACGCTTGGCACTGCGTCTTCTAGAACCACCTAAAGACCCACTTGCCCTTTCTAATTCTATATCTCTATTATATTTTATTACAAGGTGTTCAGCCTTATTCAAATAATCACGTATTTGAATATGTTCTTCTGTTCTATCTTCTTCAATAGGTAAATCACGTATAGCTCTCTTTATTGCTTCTAATGTTTGAAGGCCGGTAGGGTTAGGTGGATCTATCTCCTGTACAAATGATTTAATTCTATGTGCACCATCTCCCCATGGGCCAGGAAGATCTGTTAATTCGTCAGGAATTGAATCTGCTAAATTTTGCATTTCTAAGAATACAGTAGATTGAAGTAAATATCCCTGTCCCATTTTGGTTGTAGGATCTGGTATTCCATCAATTAATACTATAGGAAATAGTATAGTTTCTAAATATTCTTTCATAGCATCAAAAAAACTAATCATTATATGCGCATTTGTTATTTTAGGGCGCGGATGAGAATCAAATAAAAGAAATTGTCTATCATCATATTCTGGCACAAATAAACATACTGTTTCAGGTGGTCTTGTAATTATTACTGCACTATATTCAGTATATATTTTTCTCATTTTTAAAATTGGTTTTCTAATATTTTCTACAAATGTAGTAAACCAGTTAGGTTCGCTCGTATCAAACTCTATAGGGACACCTGCTGGATTATCTTTTAAGGATAGCCCAAATTCTGGATTATCAAAGCGTTTGAATAGTTTAGTTAAGTTAAGATCTTTAATTTGAAATATATCAGGAACACCTTGGTGACCAGTTAGCTTCTTTGAATTAAAAATATATAGTCCAGTCTTCACAATATAGTCTATAGTCGCAGGAAATATTTTAGTATTTATATTTGTATTTATATTTATTGAAGGCAGTAATCTTGCTGCGATAATTGAATTAACAGTACATGACGATGGATCAATTCTCTCACCACCATTTTCTACTTTAGTGGGCTCACCATCCTTAAAAGGTGTATATTGATTTATGGTTCCTTGTATTATATCAACTTTATCTATTACACTAGGTTGTGTAGGATCATCATCAGCAGGAGCTGCAAACGCAAGTTTAAAAGGTTCACCTATTTCTGTATTATTTGGCAGTACAAGCTGCCATTCTGCACTCCCACTACCTTCTTCTGCCCCAGGCCCTGCTAGTACCAGATCTATATTTACTGTCTCACCTGGCGCTACGCGCCCTGGCACAAGCACACCATCTGATGGACCTCCTAAGAGTTCTCCACTGCGCAGCAGTAGCCGCACCCCCTCTGGCCATGGCGCGTGGCCCAGGTTGGTGGCTGCCAGGCGGTAGATGCGGCCTTGGCCGTCAGCAGTCTCAATAAAAGGTGCGGGAGAAAAGAGTAAAGCTCTTGGTATGGTATCAGCAGAACCGCCAGCACCACCAGCAGCAGAAGCAGCAGCAGAAGCAGAGGCAGAAGCACCACCTGTTCCAGGAGTAGGTTGTACACTAGATATATCTGTAGAACAAAAAACACATTCATTTAATCTTGCTGGATTTGATATCCTACAGACAGGGCATATTTTTTGTGGACCTGCTGCATCTGCATCTCTGGCGGCTTGAGATAATTGTTGTCTAGCAGCCGCTTCATCCAATAGTTTTTGTGAAGCAGCTGCTTTTTCCTCATTTTTTTCTTTTTTATATATTTCTATAGTCTTTAAAATATCATCTTTAAATATAGCAGGCTCACTATCTTTACCTGTTACATTTGTTCCAACTCTAAGAATATCTTTGCTGTCAAAAAAATAAAATCCACAAAAATCTGGTAGAAAAAAATGATATATAATAGAATAAAATGGCACAATACTACTGCTGAATCCACCATGTGTTACAAGTAATAAACTATCTGACTTATTTGTAAAAGCACCTTTTTCGCTATAAATTGCAGAACCAATTCGTTCGTTTGAGTTTGTATCTGTTAGAGTAGAATTCCATTGTATATCTCCTAGATTGCTAATTCCTACTGTTAGAGTTCCTGTTCCGCCATTTTTAGTATATGCATCATTTGCAGCAGTTATCTGATCTTGAAGAGATAATAATGAGAATGTTATACTTTTATCTGTTAGAAAAGTACGTAATACATGATATTCTTCACCTAAATTATTGTTTATTACTATTTCTGTTAAACCACATTTAGCAGCTATACAAGCAGCTGTTTCTATACACCGAAGAAAGGGAGAAGATACAATTTTTGTAATTTTAGTAAAATGTTGTTTAAAGGTTTCAGCTGTCTCATTTACACAATCAAAATCTGCTAGAGGCGGGTCATAAAGTCTTGTAGTTGTACGTTGCCATTTTTCTTTTTCATTAAATTTAGGATGTTGTCTATTTATTGCATCAAGCCTCTTTCCATGCCGCATGATTATAGTAACAGGCTCTGGTGTGGTTGTGATGGGTAGTGTTCCACCTGCACCTGCACCTGCACCTGCACCTGCACCTGCACCTGCACCTGCACCTGCACCTGCACCTGCACCTGCACCTGCACCTGCACCTGCACCTGCACCTGCTGCTTCTTCTGCTTCTTTTTTTAAAGCACGTATTATTGCTTTTGTTGCTTCTAATCTATCATTCTTAAATATCTTTAAAAATAATTCTGCTGTATCAGCTGATAAACCTAAACTGTTAATATATGATATATATTGTTGTTTTGTTCCATTTTCACCTCCTATTGCATGTAGGACTTCATTAACCCTTGCGTCTACTTGTGTTGCTTGCTGTATCATAGTATCTTTAGCAACAGTATAGACTTCTTCAAATTCAGGTGTAAGAGTATGAACCCGTCTATATAATAAAATATAGCTTGTTACAAAATATGATCTATATCCTAATGTATATGAGTCATCAATAGCTTCTCTAAATGAGTCATTCATTACTGATTGAGGCAATCCATTTTCAAATATCATATATACATAGTGCCCTGAATTACGTGATCCACCTATATGTAAGATTGAACCTTTTAATTCAAATTTGACCCCATTTAAATCAATTATAGGATCTGGTATAATAACTGTCTCTAACTTTTTTAAAGGTGGATTTGTTCTTATATCTCCAAATCTAGGAAGTTGGATAATTAATGATTCAGTAGTAGGCAATGGCATAAAGGTGAGTTTCTTAAATGGTATTGGTTTACTATAATTTTTTACTTCTTGCCCTCCTTCCAATTTTGTATTATAAGCCATTTCTGCAATATCTAGCTCTTCAATTTCTTGCATTATATTTAAAAGGGCTTGTGTAGTTTTCATTTGCATTCCCCTGGAGGTTAGATTAATCACATTAATTAATATTTCTTGACGCGGTGGTTTCAAAGTTGTTTTAGTGCTACCAATTTGATCTATTTCTTTTATTTTTAGCGAGTTTACTAAATCATTTATTGATTTACTGTCAAAGCAACTGAAAACATCTAAAATATAACCTAGCATTGCATTTGAATCACTTTGCAGACCCATAGGAAATTCTGTAGGGTCAGTACTTAATTTTAATAATGAGGTATATGTTGTAATAGCTCCTGTTAAAACTAACTCATTTGTATTTATTGCACCTCCTGCTTTTGCTTCTTCATCAAATAATAACTTTAATGCAAGTATTTTTTCTCGTTTAGTTTCATTACAATTTCCATAGCCTTTACCAGTTCTAAGAGGTATTCTTGTAATATCATCTCTAGTGATACTAGAAAAAAATGATCTCATTTCAGGAATAGATAATATTAATTGAAGGGCAGAATTCATATAGCATCTATTATATGTAAGTCCACCAGGGTTTTCTAAACCTCTTCTTGTTAAAGATTGAGTAGGATCTGGAATAAGTCCAGCTCCACCTGCTCCACCTTCTCCAAATACAACAAGTGTAGTACTGGCTGCGGTGCCAAAGATTGGATGTGTCCATCCAGGAGGTCCTTTTAAATCTTCATCTCCATATACTGCAAATTTTTTTGGAGGTCCTTGATAAAAAATTTCTCCTGATGGAGAAAATTTCATTTTTAATCCTTCAGGAAGTACACCAGGTGCAGCATATTGTCCTGTCGTCCCGAATTTAGAATAACTACTAAACCCACGCTTAGATAAACTTGGTCTAACCTGCCAGCCAACTGGATATGGCGTAAGTACCTGACCTTTTTGATATATTACTGGTTCTTTGTATTTTTCACCAATTAAATGTACTATACTACCACTTGCATCCTTATAAATAGGATCTCCATTAGCATCAAACTCACGATATACATCTGGAGGTAATTCACCAACATACTGGTAAGATATTAGTTTAGACTTCTTATTTTTAAACATTGGCCATGCATGTGTACTTTTACCTCTTAACTTATCATCAATCCTTCCATCATGCTCATCTTTGTAATGCCATTCTTTAGCTTCTTTAGACATTTCTAAAATGTGTTATTATTATAGAATGGTAAAAAAACTTAGTTTACCAAGTTTTTCAAGTCCAATGATAAAACCCCTTTTAATTGCAATTATAGTCGTAGGTCTTATTTTTGTCCTTGTGCGTAATATAGACGCTTTCAGTCCAGATGTATCTAATGCAATTAGAATGTATGATAATTCTATTACATATTCTCCCGGAGCAGTAGTTTCTTTCAATGGAAAAATGTATGAGATGGTTGAAGGTGCAGGTGCACCAGGATATCCTCCTCTCAGACCAGGTGATAAACTTTGGCAGGCGCTCTATGATAATAATACTACCTACCAGGTTGGAGCAGTTGTCAGATACAAGGGAATGATGTACCAGATGGTGGAAGGTGCAGGTGCACCAGGGTATGCTCCAGATAGACCTGGTGATAGACTATGGGCACAAGCCTATAGTAATTCAGCAGTCTATCGTGTAGGTGATAAAGTTACATTTAAGGGAGGTATGTACCGTATGGTAGAAGGTGCTGGAGCAGCTGGATATGCTCCAGATCGTCCGGGTGATCGTTTATGGCAGAAGTTATAATTTATTTCTTGTAAAACTTCTTTTTTCCTCCTGCAGCCGCTGCAGCTTTAGCTTTAAGACCAGCTTCAAAGATTTCACCTGCTTGTTGAGCCGTCATCTCCTCTATGTTAGTCTCCTTAGGAATACTAACATATTGTGGCTTTGCTTTTGCATTACTACTAGCGCCACTACCAACCTTCATCAGATAAGGTCCATAAGGGCCAGTCCTAATTTGAAATGGGCCAAGAGTCTTACTAGGATTTTCCTGTTTTGCCTTGATCTTGGCTATCACTGCATCTAGATCATCCGCTTCTACCAAGTTGACTCGTGTTGTATTCCATTCAGCATAGAAACCATAGGGCCCCTTCTTTTTATAAATTGTATGACCATTCCATTCACCCATAGAATCTCCCTGTTTCTGTGATGTGATTGATGTAATGAAAGCCTTAACTTCCTCATCAGATATGTCATGGAGACCTTTCTTGGGTATTGTTGCAGGCCATCCATAAAACACAGTTTGTTCTTTGGTTGCTCCTTCTTTCAGCAGAAGTGGGCCTTTGGCTGTTAGAACGGCTTTTAAGCCTGCTAGGTCACCAGAGAATTCCCGGCTTTTACTATTAGTGCCTCCAGCACCTCTGGCAGTTCCAACACCTCCGGTCCTTTCACTTCCAGTAGCCTTTAACTCAGAAATTCTATCTTTGTAAGAATTCCATGTATCTTGCAAAACTATCTTCCACTGTTCTGTTCCCTCCGCCACTTTATCTAAACGCTTTTCCATTGCCGCGGTAAAATCATAGGCAAAGAGATCTGGGAAATGTTTCAAAGTAAATTCCAAAACACTTTTGCCAAGAGGTGTTGGAACCATTCTTGCTTTCTCACCGCCTTTCTTCAAGAGAAACTCTTCCTCTTTCGGAGGCCATTGAGAAAGTTTAGACAAGGTAAATGTCTTGGATTTCTGAGTCTGGGCTGGAATATCTTGGACTTCCACATATGTCTTCTCAACAATTGTGGAAATGAGAGATGCAAATGTGGAAGGTCTGCCAATTCCTTTTTTCTCCAGATCTCGGACCAGAGTTGCCTCGGTATACCGACCCCGGGGCTTGGACTCTTTGGGAGTTGCAGTCAAAGAAGTCCATTTGACCTTAGTACCTGCCTTCAGACTTTCAGATATCTTCCAGGCGGCTTCGCCGCTCAACTCAGTTTCAATATCCTCTTCATCGCCCTTCTCAGCTTTTTTTGTATCTGTTTCCTTTTCATCTGCCACCTTCCACCCGGGGAAGGTAGTTCTCCGCCACTTTGCCTGCCAGGGAAGATCTTCATCACCATCCAACTCTAGAATGACTTCGCAGGCATCTCCCTTTGCCGGAGCCATGGTAGACTGAATAGCTCGGAGCCAGATTAGCCGGTAGATCTTGTAATCTTGAATTCCCCAATCTTCTCCATCGGGCAGCTTAGTATACTCAAAATGTGTGGGTCTGATTGCTTCATGTGCTTCTTGAGCTTGTACATCAGCCTTTTTTGCTTTAGTGTTAACACTAGCACTAGTACTAGCACCAAGATAAGTTTTCCCCCATTTGGACTCTACCACCTTTCGGGCATCTTCAACTGCTTCTTTACTCATTGTTGTCTGGTCAGTTCGCATGTAAGTGATATGACCAGCCTCATAAAGTTTCTGGGCAATTTGCATTGTTCTCTTAGGTGAGCAGTGATACAGATTACTGGCCTGTTGCTGTAAGGTGCTCGTCATGAGAGGCTGAGGAGGTGATTCTGTCCATGGTTTCACTGTATTTGACTTTATAATGGCTCCAGCTTCAGTGTGATGATTTTCCAGATAGTTGAGAGCAGATTCCTGGTCACTGAGTGAGTCTATCATTGTTGCGGGCCATTTAGCTGCAAGCGTAGCTGCGCTAGTAGCTACAAGCGTGGTTGCGCTAGTAAAGGTCCCTGTTAAAGCCCACGATGACTCACTCTTAAATGAGTCAATGACGGCTTCTACGTCACAGACCATTCTCAAAGCCGGTGTTTGACATCTTCCTGCAGATAGAGCAGCCATACCGTCAATGTGTTTCCATAACAAGGGTGAAATAGTGAAACCTACCATCATATCTAGCATTGCCCGAGCCTGCTGAGAATTAACTTTATTCATATCAATGATCCTAGGTTTAGCTAAGGCATCTAAGACTGCATTTTTGGTAATCTCCCGAAATGCTGCACGTGGATTTGTCAGAGGATTGAGTTTCAGCAGTAGAGCAAGACTATAGGCAATAGCCTCACCTTCACGGTCATCATCTGCACATAAAACTATGCTGGTGGCACCCTTTGCTGCATCTTTTAGCATTGCAATTGCCTTTGACTTCTCCTTCATGAATTCGTAGGTTGGCTCAAAGTTCTTATTGATGCCTACAGCATCAAGATCATGGACCAATGCTCTGATATGACCCATAGAGGCAATGACTTTATTACCTGGTCCTAAGAAGCCTTGGATTTTGGAACATTTTGCCGGTGATTCTACAATAATAAGGCGCATACAAACTATATATGCGCCTTAGTATTCATTTTTACACCTTAACTCTTTTAGAAGAGTATGGACAGACCTAATACGTCTTCCGAAGGAGGATTATTTGAATTAATCGCCCGAGGTGAAAAAGATAAGTATTTTATGAGCCATACGCCAGAAGCAGTTGTACCTTTTTCTTATAATATGAATACGTGGCCGGCTTCCTTAGAAGAAACAAGACAGACTCAGCCTTTGAATATGGTTGACTTTGGTCGCACAGTAGAATGGGAAATGGACTCCTTTGGTGATCTCTTAGTCGCAGCCTCTTTCACTATTGAGCTGCCGACATGGCTTCCTAATGCGGTGGCACCTCTTAATGGAAAAACAGTTATTGCGGATGCCTCAGGAACTAGATATGGCTATACTATGGGAATAGGCGCCTTTCTCTTTGAGCAGATTCAGTTTTACCAGGATCAGGTTCTGCTACAAGAATTCTCAGGAGATTTCTTGTATATGTGGACACACTTACAGTCAACCTTAAATCAAGAGACCTTGGCTCTAAAGGAGTTTGGATCTCATAGTGGTTCTGTGCTAGATATTCAGAGAAATGCAACACCTGGAAAACTTAAACTCAGACTTCCCCTAATAGGCTGCAGTCATCCAGATGATGGGGGCTTGCCTTTTGTTGCACTTCCAGGTCAGAAATACAGGCTGAGAGCTAAGATTAGAAGGTTGGAAGATTTAGTAGAAAGTTCAGCAGGAGGTATCAAACCGGCCCCGTGGTCTAGATCAGATCTGACCTGGACAGATTCTACAGGGAATAAGACACCCATTCAGCCATTTACACGAGAAAATATTGGGAAACCTTTGATAACCTTGGAAACTACTCAGAAATATGTGCGTCAGGATATTCAGGAACTTTTAAAAACAACTGCAAATCAGATTCCTTTTCTGAGACCTTTTGAGAATATACTAAGTCTGGATAAGGCAGATTATTCTGGTGTAGAAAAGGGAGATACATCTTTAATAACAAAGCGTATAGATGGGCGTCATCCTGCTGAAGGAATCTTGATTAGTTTCCAGTCAGATTTCTATGCTGAAAAGAATCAGCTGTGGAATTTAGTGAATCCTTTACCAAATGCAACTGGCTCTACTGATTATTACAATACTATGAAACTCTTAGTTGCAGGAAAAGAGAGAGAATCTGAATGGTCATCTGAAATCTGGCAGGGACTATCACCTTATACTAAGTGTGAGAAGTGTCCAGGTATTCCTTTATCGTGGATATCATTTACGTATGGTCCTGGATTTGGCTATAGGGCTCCAGAAAGAAGGAAGCCTAGTGGTACTCTAAATTTTTCTTCAGCAGATCGGCCGACATTGTGGATGAATATTCAAGATACTTTACCAAATTCTAAAGGACAAAAAAAAGTTAAGTTGAGAGCCACTACAATTGGTTGGGGGCTATATAGGGTTGAAGATAAAAGAGGTACATTATTTTTTGGTAATTAATAAAGAGAATTATTTTTATTATAGGGAAAAATAGATAGTTTTAATATGTCTAAATATCCAGCAGGCAGTCAAGTTGCAGAAGGTTACTACGTATTTGATCAGGGTTATAATCCTAAACCATATGAATTTACTGTTTTAGGAAGTCAACAACTGCCTAGTAGTTATTCTTCTAGAAATATACCTCCGGGTACTGTATGTAGAATAAAAAATCTAGATCCAACTATTAATCCAAGAATTTTGTATGAATTTGAATTGGCTGGTATTTCTTGTTTCTTACAGACAAGAGGTATGGCCACAAGTATGCCATTAGAAGAAATTAATTTTCAAATGCTTCCTAGTGATACAAAAGCGTTTTTTATTAAAAGAATAGATAGTTTAGTTTCTGGTTACGTATCTTCTGTTACATCTTCTGAAAGTTCTGCACAAAATGAATTGGTTTCTGTTAATGTAGAATTAGCCAATTCTCATGAAGCTGCTCAAAGTGCATTTGAAGCAATTAAAGAAATAAATGAAGCGGGCCCTTCTATTCTTGGTATTAATGCGGCTGTTTCTAAAGCTGAGCGTGCTGTCAAGGATATAGATGCTGCTATTGGTAAAATTAATTATTCTCTCAATGAAATCCCTTTTCATGAAGCAGAAGCCGCAAAAGCAATAAATCATCTTACATGGACTATGCTTGATCCTGCTGCATCTGAATCATTGACAGCTGCTGCACAATTAAGTGGAGTTATTAATTCTCCTCCAGCTATTGCTGCTATTGGAAGGGAAATCAACGATAGACATACTGATGCTATTGATTATAAAGCTAGTGCTGTTGCTGCACTTGAACAAGTCCGTAGTATTGCAAGTGCGGCTAAAGAAAGAATTGCAGCTAATGCTGCTACTGCTGCTGCTACTGCTGCTTCTACTGCTATTGCTAATAATTATAGAAGGACTGCAGGGATAGAAACTAATAGAATTGCTGCTGCTGTAAGGGCTGGTCTTGCTGGCCCTCGTCCTCCTGTAGAAAATTGGAGCTCTTCAACTTTAAGACCAAAAAAATTTCTATTTTTTAGTGGAGGTAAGTATAAAACAAGGAAAACCCGTAGAAATAATCGGAATAAATCAAGAAAGCAACGTAAAAATAATAAGCGTAATTAAATGTATTCTGACTAGATTAGCCTAGTCCTCATTATACTCCCTCTCATCTGCTGCATTTGCTCTAGCTTCAGCATCTACATCATGAGCAGCCATAGCTGCCTCTCTTGCTGCAACTGCCTTCTTCCTGTACTCTGCAGCGACATTTTGAATTATTTGCTCAATCTCAGTGTACTCTCGGGCAATTCGGTCATACTCAGCAGGTGAATATGAATTAGTCTCCGTCACTAGCTGCTCAGAGTCATCTGCCTCATCGGCCTCATTTACAACCTTCTTGAATTCTTGAAGAATAGATGCAGCATTTTCTATCTCAGAATCAGAATCATCTTCAATAGAAGTATCAAGATCATGACCTTCATGTAGGTTCTCACTAATTCTGCAGTTGATCAAATACATGTTGCCCAGAATGACAACCAGAAGTGCAATGCAAGTGTAAATTGCATTGGTATTATTGGCAATAGTGAAGATAATAAGCAGTGCAAAGACATAGAGTGCATACAGCCCATTCTCCAGGAGTGTAATCTCAAGACTTGTCCTAGTTGACTTACGGTGGCAGCAGCTGGGATCTTGCGTATTAAGAGGTTCGGTAAAGCTAGTCATTGTGTGTAGTAAATTTAGTAGACTACCCATGATTCAATTTTTACTTTCAACTAAAGTTAAAATTGAGTCATTGTATGACGTAAAAATTATCATATCCCAAGATGGCCTATCCTACCTATACTCTTGAGCTTCTAATGACTGATGAGGGCAAGCAGTTCTATCCTCCTGTGGGTACAGTAGAGACTCCTTCAGCCGACAATGCGGGCTATGATCTGAAAGTCGTTGTAAATGTGACCCCTTTACCTGATGCTGCTCTTATCCCTCTTGGTGTAAAGGCGAGGATGCTCAAGGAGACTAAGTATGACGAGGTCACTGTTATTGAGGACTCGCACTTTACTCTAGAGCCTCGTTCTTCCATTTACAAGTCTGGATTTATGATGGCCAATGGCCGTGGTATCATAGACAAGACTTACCGAGGTCAGCTCATGGCACCATTAGTATCAGTAGGTCAGACACTAAAGTCTATTGAGGCTGGTACACGTCTCTTTCAAATTCTGGCACCTGATCTGGGTCATATTGCCAAGGTTGTCTATGTTAACTCACTTCCTGAGACTGTGAGAGGTGAGGGTGGGTTTGGGAGTACGGGTCTAAAGTAAATTAAGAAGCGCTTTACTTGTAAAAACTATGACCACCTAGCTAAGTAGATGGACATTAACCAGAAAGATGGATATGGAACAAAGCAGCCTCGTGGGGGTGCAACAACTTTACTAGATCTTGTTACTAGAGATGATCAAGATTACAATATGTTTCCTACAACGGCAGCAGTGACCCGATTCACACGTGATGAGGGAGTCCGCACAGTCCCTTTTTCCACAGTATTCCGAGAATTTACGTTCAAAGGACCTGCAGAATTTGGTCAGACTTTTATTTTTGATTTGACCCATACAGCATCGGGTGACTTATTACAGGGCCTCTATGTGCAAGTGAGACTGGGAGACTGGTTACCAGACATTATCAGAGAAAGGCTCAGAATTGGTCTGAGTGAATTTAAAAATGATCAGAGGTCATGGACTTATGCAAACTCTCTTGGGACAATTTTATTGAAAGAAGCCACCTTGGAAGTGGATGATCAGGTCTTAGAAAAAATAACAGGTGATTCCTGTAATGTGGTTAGTAGATTATTTCCAGATTTGAATACTTCAATGGGTCTTTCAGAAACTCTTGGTCGTCAGACTATAGGACAATTAAAAGCTTTGACGGGTGTTACCTTGGTCCCGACAGAAGATGCGTGGATCACTATACCTTTAACATTTTCTATTTTGAGAGAACGGTTGACAGCAACGTTTCCTTTGATAGCTTGCCGTGATGGAACCGTGAGAATCAGATTGACTCTGAAGTCATTTTCTGAGATTGTCAGAAGTAATTCTGGATCTAGGGCAAATTGCGAGGATACGCCATTGAATAAGACATGGCAATTAAATGATCTGAGATTTCCAAATCGTGGTAAGATCCCTTACACGGTAGAGCCTATAACAGTTCCACCAAGAATGAGACAGATTCAGCTTTTATCTCACGGTCTATTCTTGGATGGGCCCTACCGTGAAATGCTGTTACGGCAACCTTTTGAACGTCCTTTCAGGGAGATCCAGCAATTTGATTTCACGGAACCTTTGAAATACGTGGTAAACAAGTCAGGCTCAGATTCTATTACGGTCCAGCTGCCTCTAGAAGCCAATCAGCCTGTAGAGGAGATTGTGTGGTTCTTGAGGAGGAAAGCAGCTATAGTACAGAATAATGACTGGGTCAACTACTCGGCTATACTAGAAAAGGATTATCATCCGGTTTTTTCACCCTTAGAACCCTTGCTCATTTCAGCCAAGCTTCAGGGTAATGGTATGGATATTGTGAGCCAGGATGAGGCTTGGTTCAGATCTCATATTGCTAGAGCACACAAAGGAGGTAGAGTATCTTATGATGCATTTGTCTATGGCTACTCTTTTGCTAGGAGTCCAGGTGAACATAATCCTACAGGATCCATCAATGCGAGTCGTCTCAGTAGCTTGAGGCTGACCTTAGAAGTCAAGCCGCCTCTTCCTAGCGCAACAACTGCAGATACGGAATGGGAAGTCAGAGTCTTTGTTTTTGCCTTTCAGTGGCTGCGCTTTGAGAATGGTATTTGCAATAAGCTGTTTATTGATTAATCTAGTAGATGGCTTCCGACACAGTTACTAGAAAAATATGGGCTAATGCAATGAAACAAAAAAAATGTGGTATGAGTAAATGTCGTAAAGAAATAAAAGCACGTAATAAGTCAAGGCGAATTGCTGAAAAGCAAGTATCTAAGAAATGTGATAAAAAAGCATGTGAAAAATTTTATCCGTGTGTATCTAAAATGAATCCCTCAAATCTAACTAAAAAATTTAAAAACGATTATAAGGGTCTTCAAAATGAATTAATAAAGAAATGTGATCCTGAAAAGGTATGTGACAAGTCGCAAAAATGTTCACGTAAAATTTATAAAAAAACTGGATTTAGCAAAGCATTGATTGATTTAATTGATTGTAAGATAGAAAAATGTCCATTAGTCTAAAATTGACATTACTCATGACGTATATGAGCAGTATACAAAGATGTCCGCAGGAAACTCAGAGTTCCTAACGAAGAAGTTCCCAGGGAACAATGAGTTCTCTGCGAAGTTCTTTGATGAGTCGTCCAAGGCCTGGATGCAAAATAAGAGGAGAAAGGGAGAGTCTATGGTATATATATGTGCGGCAACTTGTCTGTCAGGTAAGGCCTGTGTAAACTCAGTCATTTCAACTACAGAGTTCTGTAGGATTCATACTCGCTTAGATAAAGGAAAAGGGAATCTAGTAAAGTAATAGGATGGTAGCAAGTCTATTGAAAATTGTATCCACAGGGATGCAAGATGAGCGTTTACAGCCTCCGAAGGGGCAACCAGACTTGGGATCTTTTTTGACGGTGATGGTGAAGGCAGGGAGGTATGCGACGAATTGGACACGGATAGACTTTGATACTAAGCCAGATTTTGGCAAGTCATCTGTAATCAGGCTGCCGACAAAGGGCGAGATGATTGGTCGCATCTACCTAGTAACTCAGATGCCAGATATTGCCACAATTCAAAGAAAAGCATATTATACGAGGAAGCCAATTAGATTGGCTAGCTCAGATTATACACAGATCAAACTCTTTGAAGGAGAATCGTATATTCAGACAACTAATTTGAGCTTCCCCAAGTTTTCCAGGCCGCCAACATATCCTTCACCTGACTATGGCCTAGCTAACTTTAGTGGCTATCAACTAGATGATCTGAATATAGATGGTATTTACACTCTGACTTTGACTTTACCTTCTAATACTGCTAACGGTGCTATTTGCACATTTCTTTTGACGGATGTAGCTTTAGGAACCCCGCAATTCACCTTACTAAATACTGATACATTTTTGGTTGCAGCTTTACAATGGCCAAATAGCGGTAATATTATCTTGTTTATGTACTCGTATAATGGTACAGTATGGCAGAAGTCATCTGCATTTACTGGTTTACAAGATGGACAAATGAATGCTTTAGCATATAATGGGTCTCAGTATCTAGCAGTTGGATCATATACACCAAACTTCAAAAGTATTATCATAGAAAATACTACAGAGACACTTGTACAGCCTGGATTTGATGCGTGTAGACGTATAGCATATAATGGAACACGGTATGTATCAGTTGGAATTGCATATGATAATCCTGGTAGTATATCTTTTTCTACTGATGGATTATCATGGGTTCCAGCATTTCATCCACCTGGTCTAACACTAAATTATTATGGTACAGGTGGCAATTCAGTAGCTTGGATTCCAACAACTAAATGGTTAGCAGTTGGTCAGTGGGGTGATACAGGGTATCCATCAGGTATTATAACTAGTTCAACTGATGGCATGACATGGACTACACCAACATATATAACTACACAAGCAAACATTTTTTCACAGACTAGTCCATTATTTACAGATTTAACTGTTTATGCAGCTGAATTAACTCTTTGGTACAGTAATATAGAGGCATTAAATAGTATTGCAATAGCTATTTCTCCTGGGTTTACTCAAATATACAATACTAATGTAAAACCCACCATAGATAGTATTATTGCAACTAATTCAAATCCATCAGATTTTTCAACTGGCTATCCAATATTATCGGGATTATTATCAACTATAACAACAAACTATTTAATAACATATAGTTCATCTATTCAAATATTTATAAATTTTCTAACTTTAGTAAAAAATGGTAATACAAATCTTGATACACAATATGATATACTCCTTCCATTATTACAAACATATTATAATTATGTTATACCATTATCTAATATACCATCACTATCATCATATATTACAACTTATACTAATAATCTTCAGTTACTATTACAAGTAACAGCTCGGTTTTCTAATGATACAGTAGATGAAATAGCAACTCTTGATTTATTAACTCCTTTAAAGGTGAGTGTAAATCCAGGTGGTGCATTTTTTGCTGCAATAAATGCAATAAGTATTGCATTCAATAGTGCATATAGTTTAGATAATACTTATTTTTTTGTTTCTAGTCAAATAACGGATCAGTCAGGTCCCTGGTACAACTTGTATCAGGCAATAAATGCATTATCAACAACTGCGGCTCCTCTATTGGATACTCAACAATTAGATGTAACCTCAACATTTGGTATAGCACGTGTTTCTCAATTACAAAATAGCTCAAAAGATATATTATTTAATTATCTCAATGCTACTATAAATCCTACTATTCGTGATTATACAAGTGTTCCACCAATCCAATCAGGCAAAGCAACCTGTATAGCAGTAAATGGCTCTCAGATTGTAATAGGTGGACAATTCTACAGGAACTCTAATAATACAGTGTATGCTGGTTCGCTAATTTATTCTTCTGACGCTGGAACTACATGGTCATTTCCAACAGATCCTGCTAATTCTTCAGGAGGAACTCAAGATCCTATAACTAATGATCTAGCTTGGACTGGGTCTATATGGGTTGCAGCAGGTAGATGGTTAAATAGTAGTATTTCGTTTTCATCAGATGGAGTTACTTGGTTAAGTGCAATAAACCCTTTGAATGCAAGTGCAGGTACAGCTTTTACAGTTGCTTTGAGTCCTACTGATATGGTAATAGGTGGATTATGGACATTAAATGATTTAACAACGGGTAGTTTAACAAAAGCATCAGGGACTAGTTTAGATTTTAAATGGACTGCTATAGTACGCCCAACACAACTTAATACTAATACAGTTAATGTATATAGCATTTCATATGATGCTACAGCAAATTCATATATTTTACTAGGTGAATGGATTAATAGTAGTGGAACCTTGCTTGGCAATCTTTCAATCTCAAGCGATGGACGGACTTGGCAAACACCTATGATCCCAGCAGATCCCTCAAAAATAAATTCACGAGCATATGCAGCAGCTACAAATGGATCAATATGGCTAATTGTTGGCTATTGGAGAACTACTATCGGTGGAACTGGACGTACAATTGCATATTCAGCTAATCTATCACCACAAAATTATAGCGAATGGACCTTTTCAGACAATCCTAGAATTGGTTATGGGCAAAATGTGATATTTAATTCATATCTAACTAGGTTCATTGTTGTAGGATCATGGTCTGATGGCTATATTACAGTTTCAACAAATAATAGTGGTACATTATTTAATACACCTGTATTCTTAACAGAGACTACAAGTGGTACAGGTTATTCTATTACTCCAACTGCAACCTCTGGCACATATATTCTTGCAGGCTCATTTCTTACTACTACTACAACATATCAAAGTCTAGCAGGTATAAGTATTAATAGTGGATCTGGTGCAATAACATTAAATGCATTTACTAGCCCTCAAGGTATTGACCCTGCTCAAATTCAACTAGCTACTGGTATTGCTTGGAATGGTCTAACTGGATTACAATCAGCATATGTTGCAGTAGGCCGATGGATTCTTCTAGATACTACATATGCTACATTATGTTATTCTAGTGATGGTCTCACTTGGCAGCAACCATTTAATCCTCCAGGTATAAGCCAGTCTTCAGTAAATATAGGTAATTCAGTAGCGTGGAACGGGACACAATTTGTAGCAATGGGTGCATGGAATGGAAAAACTATTTGCACATCAATTGATGGCCAGACATGGACAGCCCCTGCAAATCCTCCAGAGGCCTTATCACCTTCTGCAAATACAGCATCTGCAGCAATATGGAATGGGTCTACTTGGGTAGCTGCAGGTAATTGGTTTGATGCTTTAGGAACTTCAGTAGGCAATGTGACTTCATTCACATACGGTATTAATTTCTCAAAACCAGTCAATCCATCTGGCGCCATACAAGGAACAGCACGTACAATAGTATGGAATCCTAATATTAATAAGTGGTTAGCTGGTGCAAGTCAAGGACGTTGGGCAGATAGTAATCCATCTTTATCTACTACAAATATAGGAATCTTAACAACATCAACAGATGGTTTAATCTGGACAATCCCTACAAATTTGAAAGGGGTTGACCAACTTACACCATTTTCACAGATTGCTATAATTAATTCACGTGTCTATATGATTGGATATATTTCTTATAATTATCAGCCTTTGATGAGTTCTACTAATGGTATAACCTGGACTATAAGACCTTTTACAGATGCAAAATATGGCACTGGCTATGGAATCGCATGGAATGGATATGCTTGGACGGCAGTTGGTCAATTCCAAATAAGAGACTGGGGGAATATTAAAAATGCACCTATTATAATCTCAACTGATGCACAAACTTGGTCAGAGCCAATTTTTCCTATAATACTAATAACACCTATTATTCAAGGTATCTTGAATTTACCAGATGCAATACTTGGTACTAGCTATAGTGCGACACTAAATAATGTAGCTTGGAATGGTCAAATATGGGTAGCAGTTGGTCAAATAACATTAGTAATAGGTATAGGAAGTACTCAAACATATTACATTGGACAAATAGTGACTTGTTCTGATATTAATAATTTAATATGGACTATGAGACCTATAGCAAACTTAGAAACAATTAATAATTATACTGCTCAAAGTCAAGGAAAAGCAGTTGCTTGGAATGGACAATTATGGGTAGCAGTGGGTACATTTGGTCTAAGTCCAAAATATATAACAACCTCATCAGATGGTATAAACTGGTCAACGCCTTTTGCTCCTGCAAATGTAAGTACAGGTATAGCAAATGGGCTAGCCTGGAATGGTCGTTTATGGATAGTAGTAGGTAGCTGGCAAGATACAGATGGAAATCAGTATAATATAATTAGATCAACCGATGGTATAACTTGGTCTTCTGCTATAAATGCCATAGCTTCAACATCTTATGCATTAAATACAATAACATGGAATGGAACAAGATTTGTTGCTGGAGGCATAAATATTACAAATGGAAATGGTCTAACCCTAGTCTCTCCTGATGGTATAACATGGACATATGCGGACCCTTTGTTACCAGCAACATCTGTTAATGGTATTATAAGTAAACGTATCTTACCATTTACTAGAGCACAGATGTCTGACCCTACTGTTACAGTATTTAGTCAAACACAAAGTAATGGCTATACTTTGTCTTGGGTACGAAATCGTAAATATGGCACTGGATCACAGATTTTAACTACTCTTACACAAGGCCAGCCTTTTACTTATACATTCAGAGCAACCCGACGTACTCAATGGCTGACCCTAGGCACCTATTATAGTCCTCCTTCAATAATAGATATCTCGTTGAATCTCTTGACTCCTGCAGTAGGTAACTTTCAGACAGACTTAGTTGGCCCTCACTTTGGTTGGACAAATAATTTAGGTCACAGTCTCATAGACTCTGCATCTATAACAATTGGAGGTAATCTAGTAGAAACAATTAATGGTCAGCTAATGGAAGTCTTAGATGAATTCCAGACGCCTTTAGAAAAAGTCAGTGAAAAATCCAGACAACTCTGTAGAGCTGAGACCGGATTCACTCAGAAAACCTTTGGCTACAGTAATACCACATCACAGAAAGTGACGACCCACCTACCTTTCTGGTTTAGCAGAGGTGATCCTGGATGTGTCTTACCAATAGACGCTTTGAATGTAGATGAAGTACGCTTAACAGTAAATTTCAAACCTATAACAAGTCTGTATTATACTGATTCTAGAAATTCACTACCTGCTATAAACGTAGAAGGAGGGTCACTGTGGCCTATAGTAACATCTCAATTCTACTATGAAGATATTTCAGGAACTGTCATACCAAATCTAGAGCCATTCAGACAATACAATAATAGTCCTATCAGCCCTTTTCCAAGAATAAACATGCCTCAGACATACTCAATTCAAGACTCATATCTGATGGTAGAATATATATATCTGGATAAAGCTGAGGCAAACAGATTCCGCATTGCAGACTTGCAGGTGCCTATAGTACAACACTATACTCTGAATCCTGAAGATACAAACAAAAATACATATGCTAAGATTAATCTGAACATACCAAACCCAACTAGAGATCTCTTTTTTTACTGTCAACGTTATGAGGCTCCATCATATAATGCACACTTTTTAGCAACAAGAGACTTATCTAAGAATCAGACTAATCCCTACTCACTATGGTGGCCAGATGCAACTGGTCTAGATGCCAGATTCTATGGAACTCTGAGACCAGGATTTTCTAGCAGTGGTTCAGAACCTATTAGATGGTTGGCCTTGAACTATTCTGAGACTCTGAATCGGTACTCTACAGAAAATGTGGCCTTGTTCAGATCTTTGTTACCATCTTTAGAACAAAGAAAAGCTCCTTGGATAAACCGCTACTACTATAATTTGCCATTTGGATGTCAGAATGGTCTGAATCCAATTTCTATGCCACTAGGACATGCAAATTTGGACAAGGTGCAACGTATCAGTTTAGCTCTAGGATTCCATGGTATCACAGGGGATCCTACAGATTCTTACACTGAGCGCTTCTGGATCAGAACATTTGCTGAGACCTATAATATATTTAGAGTCTATGGTGGGAGAGGTACAATGATGTTTGCATACTAATAGCATACTAAAGACCATATAAACCCCATTAGACAAATCTCCACAGTAGATATACATGCCTTCTATAAGTGTTTTAATTAGATTATATAATGGTGTAGAGTATCTATCTGACTCACTAAAGTCGGTTCTAGATCAAACTTTTACAGACTGGGAACTTCTGATTGGGGTAAATGGGCACGGTGCTAATGGCGGTGACACGTATAGGATAGCTAGATACACAATAGATACGATGTGTTCATTAGAGGAACAATCTAAGATCAGACTAATCAACTATCTTGATGCAAAAGGTGGTGCAGAGACTATGAATGCTCTAGCTAAAGATGCTAGAGCAGATTGGGTAGCAATCTTGGATGTAGATGATCGTTGGCATCCTACAAAACTCCAAGAACAAGTTTCAATACGCAACATGTATTTACTAATGCCAGATGTTATAGGAACACAATGCGAATATTTTGGCACAATGTCTGGATCACCTCATATCCCAACTAAATTCTTAGATATATCTCAATTCAAGATTGGCAATCCTGTAATAAATTCATCAGTCTTAATGAAAAAAGAGCTTTTACACTGTACAGACCAATTTTACGGTATGGATGACTATGATCTTTGGTGTCGTCTTATCTTAGAAAATAAAGTCTTCTATAATCTTGAACAAGTCTTGACTTTTCACCGAATCAGCCCAAACTCCCATTACAATGCATCAAAGAAACAAGATCCAGATGCTTTGCGACGCTATTATTTCAAGTAAATTTCAGTAGCCCTGAAGCTACAATATAAGGTTCTGCAGAAAGAGCGTCTTGATTGCTCTCTATTTTAATCTTGAGAGTATTAGCCTCAGAAAGCAGAATAGCAGAATCAACTAGAGAAAAGCCGGCTTGTTGATATTGACTTTCAGTATAAGCCTCAATTTCTTGAATTTTTTGTAGGACTGTTGTCCGCAGAATAGGGATACGGAGAATATGCGTGAAATACAATGGGCTATTAAATGTCTTGAACAATTTAATTAACAACTGGAGGCGGTCATTACCTACTACTGGGTTTATATTTGAATTAAGTTTGAAGAGCATGCTAGAAAGAATTTGTGTGCGTATACGGAAATCATGCGCAGCAACTGAGGGTTTGTCCATCTTTCTAGAGACTCTGTCCCAGATAGGGAGACACTGGTTCAGATTGAGACGTGTCTCGTAGTCAAGGTGTTCACAGATCTGATGTTTGATAATGTCCATCGGCAACTTATCTAAGGCGGTAGGTCTGTGTTTTACAAAACCCGTGTTAGGCTTTCCACGCCTCTTAGCAGCAAGACGAGCAGAACGTCTTAGGATTGGCATTTTAAAGGTACAGTTTTATTCCGCTTTTACAGTTTCAATTTTTTGCTGTATATATTAGTCTGAAGAATAATATACAAAGCAAAAAATTGAAAAACAAATCTGCCCTATCATTATTTACAGTCAAGACACAATAAAATGAACAGAACAGTCCCCAATAATTTGTTTCATCCTGGTTCCTACAAATGTGCATACTGTAATAAAAGCACACAACAGTCAAAGTGTCTGCGTAGATATCCACAGACTAATTGGCGGTTTATCTTTTACTGTGGAGATCACAGTGACGATGCTGAACGTGACATGTTGTCTATTTTAAAAAAACTAGACTACCACCGACAGTCAGATGTGCTAAAACATCCGGTATTTGAAGTTCTTCCTAACAATCTGGTTAAAAAAGGTCCGTGGGGAATTGGAACAAACTGGTTTCTAGATACATCTCTTTGGGGAGACAGCATTGACCTTGTTCATAAAGAACAAGATGGAACATGGACAATTGCAATAGACACTGTTATACAAAATACTGCAACGTATATGCCCGTATCAGATCTTAAGATGTCACTTCCTGATCAAGATCACTGGCTTGTTGATGACTTAATTATCTGGCTTTCTAATGGTGCTTCTACACCACCTGTGACCAAGATATGCTGCTGCTGCACTTTTTAGGAAAAAGTGCGCAAAAACATTATTATCTTTAAAAAACTCTGTAAAAATATATTAGGGTTTTAAACTTTTGCGTTCTTTTTGCGCACTTTTTTCTAAAAAGTGCTTTTTTAAAAAGTGCAAAAATTGAATCGCTAAAATCCCCTACCTAAAACTACACCCCCAAATGCCTGCCTATTCTTCTTATTCCTTTGAGATTCTGTTTATCCGTGGTCACGGTACCCCTGCGCATACTGACGACAGTCTTAAGATTCGTAAGAATTTTGAGACTGGCGAGTTTGAGATACTTTACAGGGATTCTTACATTAGCAAACCTGTTGTGCACAAGCTCCACAATCTTTATCGTCAACGTGTTGTAGATCATGTCTATCTGATTCTTAAGAACCTGACGATGGATGAGGAGAACTTTTACCAGATTCAGTTGAATCTGCCTGCAATGCCTCCTGTCCTGCTAAATGTGGAGAAGCTCAAGGATCTCTACTACCGTGATCACATTCTTGAGCTAGTAGAGAATGGTCTGGACAATCTGGACGTCCTGGAGAAGATTGGACTTGCAAGGCCTCTTGCATCACCTCCTTTTGTAAGAACTTCTACCGTAACTTCCACTGCAGAGGATGAGTACGCTGACATGCCACCTCTTATCTCTAACAGTGAGCTCCAGCAACTGCAGAATGCCCGTCGGGCTCTAAGTCCTTCTATGGACAGGTTCCTCCGTAGTGAGCCACGCACAAACACTTCTACACAGAATATTTCTGCACAGCGCCGTTCTGCTCGGGTTGCAGAGTACAATTCTAGACATGGTGCTGGTGCAGATATCAGTGGCACTCCCCGTCGCCATATAGTATTCAACCAGGATGAGGACGATCACGTAGACTACTAGGCTCCTGTCAAAATTTAATAAAACTACTAAATATTATCTATATTTATAAATTATTTTTTTAAATCTTTAACTCCACCATTCCCATCATCACAGCATCCTAGAAGTGTTATACCAAGAATAGCTAAGACTAATCCAACCCACTGTAAAGGTGACAGAACCTCACCAAATACATAAATACCAACAACAGTGACTAGAACATCACTTGTAACATCTCGCAAAATATTCATAACAGTCATTGAATTTGTAGAGAGAGACTTGTAAAAGATAAAAGGTTGTGATCCGTATAAAATGGCTGATAGAGGGAATACCCAGTTACCCGTAAGCATCCCTAGTTTTTTTGCCTTCAGAAGTGGCATTACGATAGCATCAATTGAGGCCATAAAGAATGCATAGAGGTAGCTAAGGTTCATTGGCTCTATCTAAACAGGCTATATAAATTCATAGTATATGTTAATCCCATTTAGTGAATGCTGTCGTATTCTTCAAGGCTATAATAGGAAGCCAACTGGTGTCCTACATCTTGGTGCTCACGAATGTGAAGAACTTATTGATTATATAAATAACGGGGTAGACCCGCAGAAAATATACTGGGTTGATGCAATCAAGGAGAAGGTTGATCAGATGAAGTCAAAAGGTGTAGCAAATGTATTTTGTGCAGCTCTAGATGATAAGGAACGTACGATTAAATTTAATATAACTAATAATGGTCAATCATCAAGTCTTCTTGAGTTTGGTACTCACCAAGCATCATATCCTTATATTCAGATTGTAGAGTCTAGAGAGGTTACTACTCAGACGCTAAAGTCATTTATTGAATGCAATGATATTAAGATGGAAGGGTGTAATTTCTGGAATCTAGATATCCAAGGGAAGGAGTTGGATGTCTTGAGAAGTGGTGAAGATTATCTTATTTATGCAGATGCCTTGTACTGTGAGGTAAATACACAGGATGTCTACAAGGGATGTGGTAGATTAGAAGAACTAGATGCCTTTTTATATAATAAGGGATTTCTGAGAGTAACGATTAAGATGACAGAGCAAGGATGGGGGGATGCTCTGTATGTTAGGATCTAAAGGTTCATGATTTATTTATAGTATATGTTAATTTTTGATATTGGAGCAAATATAGGTAGATATAGTCAAACATTTGCAGTAAATTCTGAGAATCATATTATTAGTGTAGAGGCGTCACCCAATACTTATAATATCTTAAAAATAAACATGGCACCCTTTACAAATGTTAAAACCTTAGACTATGCAGTATGTAATAGTAAAGAGCCTTATATTACATTTTATAATTGTCAATCTGATACTCTTTCAACTCTAGATATAAATTGGCTTACATCAAGTAACTCACGGTTTGGCGATCACCAGGGAAGATTTAGCGCAATCCAGGTAAAGACAATTACCTTGGATGCGCTTATTGAGAATTATGGTGTTCCAGATATACTTAAGATTGATGTTGAAGGTGCAGAGGAGCAGGTTATCCGCTCACTGAGTAAGAAAGTACCAATCTTACTCTTTGAATGGGCTGCTGAGTGGAAGGATAGTCTGAAACGGGCGATAGATCATTTAACTAGTCTTGGATTCACTCGGTTTCATGTACAGAAGGAGGATAAATATTCATATTTTCCTTCAGAATTTGAGTTAACATCTGATGAGTGTAAAATACATCTAGATTTATCTACAATTAAGGTTGACTGGGGGATGATTTGGGCAAAGTAATATGTAAAGCATCTAGAAATCTCTTAAAGCATACATTATCAGATAATGTTTCTTTAATATATTCTGATGGACGAAAAGAGTCTAACTTATTAATAAATTCTGAAAACTTCTCCAGAAATTCCTGATTAGAATATACTTTCATTCCGCAGCGTGAATCCCAGTGAGAAGCAGTTGTTGCATTTAGCGACTGAGAATACTCTGTATAATTAAATTGTCCATTTGGAGAACACTCATCTTTTAAGGATTTAACATCATATACATAAATTGGAGTTCCAGTAGCAAGACACTCTTGAAATCCAAAGCCTTGAGATTCGTGTGATCCTATCCAAATAACAAACCGAGATTTTCTTAAAGTTTGTATATATTCTGATCTATCATATGATCCGTAAGTATATAGATTGTATGTTAGAGATGACGCACTAACTACTGATTTTGTAAAATCTAATAAAGAAGGATGGCGAGCCTTATAGTATACTAAACAGTCATATTCAATTATATCTTTTTTAGATTCTTGAATATCTAAACCAAACGGTAAAGGTAAAAATGGGATATTAGATTTACTTATATTATATATCTCCCCAAATATATCTACTATCCAGTCACTCAAACAAGTAAATATACAGCGTGATGCATGCTCTGGTTTAGATTGTGTGAAAAATGGGTGATTGGGATCGGGTAATACCCAGAACTGGGGGCCAAAGATAAATTTAGATAAAGGATATTGATCAGGATTGATCCATTGACTTGGAGACCAGATAATATCATAGTGATTGTCTGCGAATCCAGGCCCAGATACTTCACTAAATTCAATACCATATTTCTGACATGCACGCCTCATGAACTCAGAGTTTCTGGGGTGTGAGTTTCCAACTTGTAAGAATTTCATTTAATATTAAAACTATTTAATTCTTTAGACTCCTGTCAGGTCTAAACCCCTGTTACTTTTTTATTATATAATGATCCCACTCTTTAAAGTATATATGAATAAAGAGTCCATCGTAAGAGTATCTGAGACATTAGATTCTGGATTTATAAGTCAGGGTCCACGTGTTGAAGAGTTTGAAACACAATTGAAGGATCTATTTAATTATCAAAATTTAATTACAGTAAACTCAGGAACAGCAGGATTAACCTTGGCAATGCGTATGATAAAAGATGAGCTAGGGTTAAATGATACACATGAGGTTCTGACATCACCACTTACCTGTATGGCAACAAATGAACCTATTCTCGCAAATAATTTAAGAATAAAGTGGGTAGATGTTGATCCTAGAACATGTAATATTGATTTATTAGACCTTGAACGGAAGATAACAGATAAAACCAGGATTATAGTATTTGTTCATTGGGGAGGTAATCCATTAAATATGGATAATTTAAATGCACTTCTTGATAGGAAGGAAAGGGAGTTTGGATTCCGTATCAAGGTAGTTGAAGATTGTGCTCACGCAATGCTTGCTGAATGGAATGGGAAAAAGCTAGGCACAACTGGAAATTATGCAGTATATAGTCTTCAAGCAATTAAACATTTGACTACTGGGGATGGTGGTATTCTTATGCTTCCTAATGCAGAATTAACGGAGCAAGCCAAATTATTGAGGTGGTTTGGTATTGATCGTGAAAAGAGAAATTATATGGGTAAAGATTTTCGTCTTGAGAATGATGTTGAACGATGGGGATATAAATTTCATATGAATGATATTAATGCTAGTATAGGGCTTTCTAATATTAAGCATGTCAAAGATATAGTAGAAAAGCATAGAAATAATGCAGATTACTATAATAAACACCTTTCAGGACTAAATGGTATTACACTATTAGATAACAGTAATTTAGCAAAATCTTCATCATGGATTTATACCTTATTGGTTGATGATTCATCAAGATTTATTGAATTTATGAAATCTAAGAATATAACCGCATCATCTGTTCATAAGAGAAATGATGTACACACATGTTTCAAAGAATACAAGACGTCTCTATCAAACCTGGATATGATTGAAAACAGGTATATTTGCATTCCAGTTGGTTGGTGGTTATCTTTAGAGGATTTAGACCATATAGCTTCTAGTATAAAAAAATATTCTTCTCTAGTATAATGAATATAATCTATTTATATAATAATATATTATTGGTTTAAAATCGTATATACTCTTTTTCCCCTGCATATTTCCACAAGACATCTGCATAGGGTATCATGTCAATCTTACCATATAAAAAATCGCCAAAGATATCTTCAATTGATATAGTATGCCTGCATAAAAAGTCCATTGTAACATTTTCTAAAAACGCATAGATCAAGTTAGGGTCTAATGCAAAAAGCCCAGTGTACAATTGTTTCATTAGCCTTCCAGATTTATCACCATTGGTAAATAGATTTCGTGGATTCTTAAAGAGTTCTTCAAAAAATAGTGGGCTATTTAGAAGGGTCCTGGGTTCAAAGAATATAACATAATCATATTGAATATATAAATCCATATTATATGTCCAGACCTCCATAAGTCCAGCACCCTTATTAAGCTTTCCGTATTTATTATTCTTAAAGCATGATACAGTAGTAGAAGGGGGTAATACTGCTAGAATATCTTCATCAAGAGTATCAGTAGTATTATCGCTTATTTGGAATTTAACATTATGAGCTTGGAATAATGCTATATATTCAGATAATTTCTTAATACCATCAATATATTGCTGCTTTCTAATTGCAATTTTTTCCATACGAGAATTACTTTCATCAATATTTAGAGCTATAGCCATAGATATAAGATATGTTTTAGTCATATAATAAATTATTTGACTAGATCTTTATACCTAATGTAATGGATTAAAGGAATATTATATCCTATATTTATAATGAAAAGCTCATATCTAATAGCAGAATTAACATACGGGGATTATATTAAAGGTATAACACTTGCAAAAAATCCAAAGTATATTGTTGAGTTTGGAATTCTTGATGGCTTCTCACTTAAATCCTTTATTGAATCAACGGATGAAACCTGTAAAATAGATGCATTTGATATTTTTGAAGAGTTTAATGGGAATCATTCAGACTATAACACAATTATTAGTCAATTTAATAACTACCCTCGTGTAAATATTCAAAGGGGTAACTTTTATGAAAGCCTTAACCTTTTTAAAGACAAATCAATTGATATTATTCATATTGATATTGCTAATACTGGAGAGATTGTCCCTATGGTAGAAAAGTACTTGTTAAAGCTATGTGATAATGGTATTATTATTCTTGAAGGAGGAAGTACGGCACGTGATGAAAATACATGGATGAAAAAGTATAATAAACTTCCATTAAATTCAGCTCTTAAAACTATTGAAAATATCAAATATTATACATGTGGTAGCATCCCATCAATTACTGTTATTAAAAAGAGATAAAAGGCAAACTGGATATAATCTTGCGGAATTTAATCTTAAAAATTGGGATGATACTGAATAGTATCAGGATGATTATTCTTAATTTAAAGGGGGGGTTTGGGAATCATCTATTCATATATATGCTAGGGGTAATTTTAGCAGATAAAAATAATATGAAGATCCATATAATTGGAAATAATATTGCCAATGACAATTTAAATCAACGGGATGATACTAGAACTACGATATTTAAAATTATCAATGAATCATATATAGATACTCTAATTAATTCAGCAAATACATTTGATATAGACACAGTTGAAAAATACCATACCTGTGTTAATACGGTATTGGATAAGAATACATGCTATCATATAAATATAATACATATAAATGATATAATGTGGTTTGATAAGCATTTAGATGTCATATCCAAATATATAATACCATTAAAAGTAAATTGCCAATCTAATTGTATAATGATATCATTGAGATTAGGTATGGGGGAAAATGAACTTGCACAGCCATCACCATTTGAATCAGTCTTAAGATTGCCTTTTGATTATTATAGACAGTCTATCAATTATTTTATAAATAAAAATAAAGAAATAGACACATTGGTTATTCTATCTGATAATTATACAGACCCTTATTTATTAAACTTCCAAGAATTTAAAGATCTTAATATGGTTTATATGAAAGACAGCAATACTCTTGAACAATTTAAATATATAGTAAGCTCACAGAATTTTATATCATCTAATTCAAGTTTTTCATTACTAGGATGCTTGTTTAATATAGATGGGATATCAATAATTCCATCTTTTAATGATAGCAATGCAGTGTATCCAGGGATAACTAATGTCTCATATTCTAAAACACTAAATATAGATAGAGATAATATAATTAAAATAAAGATATAATATTATTCATTCAGCCACTTTTGATTTTCTATTGTCCACTCCACCATTTTTGTTAATGATGTTTCAAAATTTACTGGATCTTTCCACCCTAGATCTTTCATTTTAGAACCATCCAAGCCATACCGAAGATCGTGGCCAGGCCTAGATGAATGAAAATCAACGAGTACATATTTTAGCTCCTTATTAAGACACTTAGCAACTATTTCTGCTATTTCTAAATTTGACACTTCTTTTTCACCAGTCAGATTATAGCTTTCACCAATAGAGCCATTTTTTATTAAAAATAGAACAGCTTCAGATATATTTCTAGCATGTATATAAAAGCGTGTCCCAGGGCGGGTCATATCTGGATATGAATGAATAAGAACAGTTTCATCATTCAATATCTGCTTAATTACTTTTGGTATAAACTTCTCAACGTGTTGCCTTTCACCAAACGCATTCATCACATTGATACGCATAACGGGTATTTTATACGTATTATGGTATGCTACGCAGATTTGTTCTGCAGCAGATTTTGATGCAGAATAAGGGTTAGTTGGACGGTGGCGGTCATTCTCTTTAAAAAGTGTATTGCCTAATGCTGGTCCATAGACCTCATCTGTTGAAAAATAGAAAAATATCTTGAGATCTTTTAGTTTTCTAGAGTACTCTAGTAAGTGTACAGTTGACATGACATTATTTTTAATAAATGATACTGGTAATTCAATTGAATTATCTACATGAGTCTCAGCTGCCATATGAACTATATAATCAACATCGTATCCAATTTCCTTTTTTAATCCATCTGTAAAAGGCTGTGCAAGATCAACACAAAAAACGCGCACGCGTTTAGAATTAAGTGTCTCTGTATCACGAAGTCTTTCATATCCCATACTAGCATATGACAATTTATCAATAATTATTATATCCCAATCTGTATTTTTATATATATGCTCTACAAAATGATGGCCAATAAAGCCACAGCCCCCCGTTACAATAATTTTTACCATTATACTATAATAGTATAGGATCCCTTTAATTAGACAAATGCCTATAAAATACTTAAGGCTATAATAATTAATATACATATATGATATCTGAATTAACATCTACTGATATAAATATGGGATTAGAAAAATTAATAAAGGAGAAATATAAAGTGGGAGGTTTAAATGTAGATATTTACACTAATCTTGATTTAATGAAACAGCAAAATTCTGTAGTGTTTAAATACGTTATAAATAATTCTATAGTGGGTATAGTAAAATGTATTACCGAACAGAAATTTATTACGAATATGGGTCATATTGAAGATCTATATGTGATAAATGCATTTAAGAATATGGGCATTGGTAGTAAGTTAATACAGCACTCAATTAACTTTTTATCAAAAAATAACTGCTATAAAATTGTTCTTGGATGTGATAAATCCCTTATATCATTTTATGAAAAAAATGGCTTTACACTAGGAAATAAATGTCTTATTGAGAAGTATTATATTTAGACCAATAACTATTTGAAATAGATATTAGTCTAAAGGGCTCATTGTATATCATATATTATATAATGTTAGAGCTATATAATATAGAGGGCACTAGTAATATTGACCCTGCCGAACTTTTAGGAGAAACATACAATACACCTGAAACATGGCCTACTTTCCAAGAGGATTATACCAACTTTAAAAATAACATGGTAAAATGGGTTGAAAAGAAAGAGTCTAAAGTTATTATACGGATATTTGACGGAGAATTTCACTTTTTAAAGGGTAATAAGATTGGGAATGTTGGTACTAGACATTGTCAATCAGTTCTATCCCCTAGCTTTATAAAAAAATTCTACGATGGAGTATTAGCATGCAATATTTTATCAACCCAATTATATAAGAATGAGATGATAACATTCAATCAATTATTTTCTCCAAGGGGTATTGATATTCCAATGGAATTTATATATTCTATTGTTGCAAATAAATGGATTTTTAAGACATTTAAAAATCGTATTGCTTTAATCGGCGGTGAAGGAAAGATTAGACTTATTAAAGAACTAATGAAGTATGATGAGTATAGGAGATATATAGAAACGGATATGTTTGTAGATTATATAAGCGTACCTGAAAGATTTGCATGTGATAATACAGAACAAATCATATCTAATATTAGCCATGATATTAGAAAGAGTTCTGCAGATATATTTTTATTTGGAATAGGTATTTCAAAAATGGCTATAGCACACCATTTTAAAAGTATTAAACCAGCTGTATATTTAGATATAGGATGTGGAGTATCGGCATTAGCAGGGACAACGTCAATATCAAGACCCTATTTTGGATCTTGGATTAATTATAGAATTAATGGATATGACTATTCTTCTGTAGACCCAATTGATTTTGAACAAACTAAAGACCTTAATGCTGTATATTTAACCCCCAATTAATAAAGTCTTGTTTAGTTGCTTGGTTAGAGGTAAAGAATTTATGATATTTAACATTACGATATTTTGCATCCCGCTCTTTCTTAATAAGTAATTCATCTTCATTAGTTAACCCCTTTTCAACCATAGTCCTAAATTTGTCTACATCATCCTGTATATTTTTTAATGTATGAGATGATTTATAGGAACTAGACCACATTGATCCAGATAGATAATGAATAAATGTATTGTCATTGTAAAACTCAAATAGATTAAAAGAATCAAGACCCTCTTGACCAGATGTAAATTCTAAATATTTTATAGTATATTTTGGGTTATTGTACATAAATTCAACCATCATAGCGCCAGTATCAGTTGTAGTATTTGGTATACATCCCATCTTAATAGTATCAATATTTGTAATAGTTTTAATATTAAAAAATGCACAATGGACAAAGATAAAGGTAAATAGTGGAAACCTAGGGTCTAATTGAATATTACCAAGTGACTGAATACGTTTAGGACCAATTATATCATATCCATATAACTCATTAAAGACATCATACTCTTTAATAAAGCACATATCCGCATCAAATGAGGCCATATATGAAAATTCGCTAGAAAACTGTGAAGGTAATACCTTAAACATATAATTCAATATTTCTTGGTGTTTAATGAATGCATTAGTTGAACTATGCGGTAAAGGATACTTTAAATATATAACATCTTCACTATGTTCTAAGCAGGCTTTATGAATATCTTCTTTTTGATTAGTATATATATTTACAGTAGATTCAATTGAATCATCAATGACTAATATTTTCCAATTACAATTTTTAAGATACTTCTTAAAACTATTTATCTGTATAGGTAAGAAGTGTGAATTATTATAATAAGGACAGACAAATAGAATATTTATAGTAGGCATTATAATACTAAATTGTTTACCATCAAACCATGTAGTTGCATATTTATTAACAGCGCATTTATATGTAATGCATTGTTTATTCAGCTTTTTTGCTACGAGGGTTGCACACGTTAAATAGTTCTCATTCATTGTATCATCAAATATAATTGGAATGTCATTATTAAATAGATCTATATGATCTAATATACCAACCCTATCACCACCAGAGTCCACTAAAAGTAAGTCATACTTTTTATTTTGAATATAATCTTTCAATGCATCTGTATCTAACCAAGTTGTATCACCAAATACATCAGATTTCATAGGTGATAAAGGTACATAAAGATATTCGCTTTTATATTTATTCATCCATTCTTTATTAGTTTCTATAGAAATCATATTATAAAATTTAGATAATAATTCAGTTGAACGCCCGCTACCTATTTCTAATATGGTAGAGTTAAATGGTAAAACTTTAATTATCATATCAAAACACTCTTTAGAGATACTCCAATCATCTAATGGCCAATCATTTGTTATAGATATATATTCACCATATAATTCATGTAATGAATTCATATAGTTAAAATTAACTACTACGATTTAAGTAAGTACCTTTTTAATCACTCAATCTCAACTAAGCTCTTAAGACTCATTTTACCCAAAGGGGTTCCCTCGGCATTCACGTAATTATTAGGAAGATGGTAGACATAGCATTTTTCTGATATCTTGCCTTCTGAATTCACTTCATATAGACCAGGCACCTTTAGTTCCCAAAGTATATATGATGCTGCAGTCTCTCTAATATCCCCATTTACCTCCCACCTTGCAAATGAATCTTTCATTGTTAGTATAAGGGCATCTCTAGGCATAATCCAGAGGGCGCAATAATCCATATGAAGCCTCGTAAATTCTTTTGATCCGAATTGTAGAAGTTCTGACCACTTTTGTTTGTGAACTAGTAGATGATCTGAACTAAATAGATCACCTGCAGCATCAGATTCTACTCTGACAAAAGAAGGTACAAAATGGGGCCACATCATATTGAAGTTCTCAAGATAATTTACAAAGTTCTCATACGGGAGATCCATATCATCTTCAAGATACATAAATGTCTCATACTTTTCAAGATTCTCTTTAAAATGAAATCGGTGCACCCAAGTAAGAGAGTGTGGGTGAGGTAACGTCTCATGCACAGATATTTCTATGACATTAGAATTAATCTGTAAAGGAAATAATTCTTTAAGATTTTCTTGGGTTTCAGATATATTTGTATCAATAATAATGTGAAATGGACATGTATATGTATTTAAGAATCTGTCTAATACTTTTTTGAGATATTCTAGGCGATTTTCTGCATAATGAAATGCAATGCATATTAAAAGAGTCATAAAAAACTAAATAAGTATATAGGTTTATATTTAGGCAAGTGGGGGTGAGTTTAATCGGTAGCAGAATAAATGTTAAGAGTTAGTATGTATATATATGCGGTTGTATGAGGTGAATTGATACTATATGTTGGTCAAAACTCCGATAATCAGATAAAGTCTCAGAAACTCGGATGAATTGTATTAGTCAGATAGAGATTGTATGAGATATTGCAGTCAGATTGCTGCAAACTAAAACTATCTGATGAAATCTGATGAGATTTGATCAGATTATAGAATTCTGTTAAAGATTGTATGAGACTGTATCAGATATTGCATTCTGATTGCGGCGCGAGCTAAATTATCTGATTAAATCTGATACAGATTTGATGAGATTATAGGAGTCTGATGGAGA
>Ga0214923_10000055_pt1 | contig 149236 bp, 124 predicted proteins | sample LL1510_MetaG_FD_177993 | JGI IMG/M metagenome (GOLD analysis project Ga0214923, IMG submission 177993) | Freshwater microbial communities from Lake Lanier, Atlanta, Georgia, United States - LL-1510 | ecosystem: Environmental > Aquatic > Freshwater > Lake | place: USA: Georgia | collected... | reverse complement strand
GGCTGCCGTGGTTTACTTGGCCCAATCCTTGAAGCAAGGAATGGCTGAACCTGAAGGCACCGAGCAACTTATGGTGCGTTGGGTTCGGCCTGCCCAGGCTTGGGAAATGATACAGCAGGGCTTGATTACCGATGCAATTTCGGTGGCTGCCATCCAGCACCTTTTGTTGTTACGACCCGAACTTCGGATGCCAATCCCATCGATGATTTAATTTTTTATAATTTTTTTTATTTTTCTTATGATCAAATTTCGTACGTGGACGCTCCCTTTTTTCCTTTGCCAAATTCTATTCAACGGGGCTCAGGCCCAGCAGCGGCCTCGTAACATTATCTTGATTATTGGGGATGGGATGGGTCTTCACCAAGTATCGGCCTCCTATCTGCAACAAACACTGCGTGAACCCTCTGAATCCTGGAATATGGCCCGGTTCCCCTATGTTGGTCTGGCGTCTACCGTTTCCTTTGATGCATTAATCACCGATTCGGGTGCTGGCGCCACGGCTCTGAGCACCGGCCGCAAAACATACAACGGGGCGGTTGGGGTCGGTTCCGATACGATGCCCTTGCCCACCCTTTTGGAGTTGGCGGCCAAGGCCGGCAAGAAGACGGGCATGTTGGTCACCTCTGAAGTCACCCATGCGACACCCGCATCTTTTGCGGCCCATCGCAAAGACAGGGATTTGGTTGAAGACATTGCGTTGGATTTGAGTCGTGCCCCTCTGGATTGGCTGGTGGGCGGTGGACGGAACCATTTCGTTAACCGTCAGGACCAACGGGATCTTTTGTACGAAATGAGCGAAGCAAGCGGCGTTCTTCCGGTGAACACCACCCAGGAGATTTTGTCCCCCAAATTGCGTCCCATAGCGACTCCGTTGATTGGTTTGTTATGGGACGGGCCGGCTCCATCGATTTTGCAGGGCCGCGATCCCCAATTAATGAGTATGTTGGCAACCCGCGCCTGTCGCGATTTAGACAGGGTGCATAGGCCGGACGTGGATTCGGGCTTCTTTTTGATGATTGAGGGTTCCCAAATAGATTGGGGAGGTCATGCCAACGATGGGGACTATGTGATCACGGAGACCCAGGATTTGGACCGGGTGGTGGGTGCCGTGCTGGATTTTGCCCAAAAGGACGGACAAACCCTGGTGGTGCTAACCGCCGACCACGAAACCGGGGGCATGGCAATTCAGAGCGGGGCCCGGGATGGCTCCAATATGAAATTTGCCTTTACCACCAAGAAACACACCCCTGTCCTGGTGCCGGTTCTGGCCTATGGGCCCGGTGCAGATCGCTTTGCAGGTTGGATGGACAACACCGACATCCCTTTGCGCATGGCCGAATTATGGGCTTTGCCGCTGCGCTAGAGCGTTTCGATTCCTTCGATTCGCTTTGGGGTGAACCGATTCGCTTTGGGGTGAACGGACCTCCCTGCCTGGAGGGAGCTAAAAGGAAAGGTCACTGCGGGGGTCCAGGGCTTGGATGACGCCTTTGGCATCCCGGGCCAAGGAAGAAACCGCGTTCAAGGGGTCGTGCTCGTAAAACAGCAGCCAATTCTCACGCAATGCGGTTTCCAGGATTTCTTCTTTTTCGAGCAGGGTTTGGAGGGGTCGGACATCGTAGGCCATGACCCAGGGTAAGGGCAAATGCGCTACCGAGGGCAAGAGATCCGCACAGTAAAGCAGGGTTCGGCCTCCAAAGGGCACCATGGGCAACAACATGCCGTCTGTATGGCCATCCACATGGAGGCAGGGGAGACCGGCGGCGTTTTGGCCAGGGGGGACTTCCTGCAGCTGCCCCGAATGAAGGAGCGGCTCGATGTTTTCACGCAAAAAGGAGGCTTTTTCTCGTGCATTGGGCTTTGGGTATGACCAAGCCAATTGTTTGGCGCCTACCCAGTAGGTGGCATTGGGGAAGGTCACTTCCAAGGTTTGGCCGTCTTCGCCAATTCGCGTTGCCCCACCGCAATGGTCAAAATGGAGGTGCGTCAGGATGACATCGGTAACCGCTGCCGGCGAAACCCCCGCGTTCTGGACAGCCTGGGCGATATCCACTTCCTCCGACACCCCGTAACGGTTGCGAAATCGGTCATCTTGCTTGCGGCCCATCCCGCAATCGATCACAATCACCCGGTCTCCGTCTTGAACCAGCAAGCAACGCAGGGCCCAGGTGCAGAGGTTGTTCGGGTCCGGTGGGTTGTGGGTGGACCACATCGAGCGGGGAACGACACCGAACATGGCACCGCCGTCCAGTTTAAAATAGCCTGTGTGTAAAATCTGTACGTTCATTGAAAAGGATGGGTACCGGGGTTGCGTAAATTTGCCGTATGTCAAAATTAAGCCCTGGAGCCAAAATTCACCTGATTGCCATTGGTGGGGCCGTGATGCACAATTTAGCCCTGGACTTGCAGGCCGCAGGGTACCAGGTCAGTGGCTCGGATGATCGCATTGATGAACCAGCGCGTGGGCGTTTGGCCACGGCGGGTTTGCTACCGGAGCCCATGGGATGGGATCCCTCTCGAATTACGCCGGATTTGAATACCGTCGTTTTGGGAATGCATGCCAAGGCGGATAATCCCGAATTGCAAAGAGCCATGGAATTGGGAATCCGGGTTTGTTCCTTCCCTGAATTGGTGGGCGAGATGACGGCTCATCAGCAGCGTTTGGTGGTGGCCGGTTCCCATGGTAAAACCACGGTGACCTCGATGGTTATGCATGCCCTACGCTTTCACGGAATCAACTTTGATTATTTGGTTGGATCGGCGATGCCGGGCTACGAGCGGATGGTGCAATTGGGAACGCAGGCCGCTGCGGTTGTTTTGGAAGGGGACGAATACCTGAGTTCTGCCTTGGATCCCCGTCCCAAAATGCAGCATTACCGACCTCATGCAACCGTTGTTACAGGGATTGCTTGGGATCACATCAATGTTTTTCCAACGCCCGAATCCTACGAAAAGGTTTTTGCGGATTATATCCGATCCCTTGATTCCGGTGCCGTCCTGATTTATTTTGAAGAGGACCCTGTCTTGGCTCGCTTGGTCCATGAAAACGGGCGTGGCCTTGAACTCAAACCCTACAAAGCAGCACCTTATGTTGTTGAAGACGGGTATACCTTTCTCAAAACCAGTTTGGGCAAGATTCCCTTGCAGGTTTTTGGTCGCCACAACATGCATAACATTGCTGCTGCCAGGCAATTAACGGCTGTGGCTGGCCTTGAAAAGGTCGATTTTTATCAGGCCATTGCGTCCTTTCCTGGTTCTTCGCGCCGCCTTGAGCGCATGCATACCGGTTCTGGTGGAACCGTCATACGGGATTTTGCCCATTCCCCTTCCAAGGTGAAAGCCTCGGTTGGTGCTGTGAACGAGCAATTTGGTTCCGATTTTACGGCCGTCCTTGAATTGCATAGTTTTTCCAGCCTAAATCCCGATTATATTCCTGAATACAAGGGTACTATGGATTTGGCTGGTGTAGCCGCTGTTTTTGTATCGGACGAAGAGGTCCGTCGCAAAAAAGGGGCAAGACTCGAAGAAGATTTTTTGATTCAGGCTTTTGGTCGCAAAGATTTACGAGTTTTTGTTGACCTGCAATCCCTCCAAGATTGGATTCGAATACAATCAGCCTACCGACCCCTTTTGATGATGAGTTCAGGATCTTGGTCGGCTTGGCCTTGGGAAAAGGAAATTGGTGAATGGTAGGTTGTAAAGGAAATTGGAGATAGGCAGGGTTTTAATGTTTAACGACGAACGATGGAAAATTTTGAATTAGGGAATCTGATTCTGCAAAGGCCCCTGGTCTTTTTTGATTTGGAAACAACCGGGTTGACGATAGGCAAGGATCGAATCGTGGAGTTTGCCGGGGTCAAACTCAAGCCGGATGGTTCGGTTCAGGAATTGGTACAGAGGCTGCAGCCTGGAATTCCTATACCAGCCGAGGTCTCCAAGATCCACGGGATTTACGACAAGGATGTGGAGAACATGCCGACTTTCGAAGAGTTTGCCCCCAAAATCATTCAGTTTTTTGACCAATCCGATTTGGCGGGTTACAACAGCGCTTATTTTGATTTGCCGTTCTTGGTCGATGAGATGTTGCGTATTGACCAAGATTTGGACCTTACGCATGCTCGGATGGTGGATGTTCAAGCAATTTTTCACAAAAAGGAACCCCGGGACCTGAAAGCAGCCTTGCGCTATTATTGCGGCGCTGAGCTAGAAAACGCCCACTCAGCGGCGGCCGATGCCCGGGCTACCTGCAGGATATTGTTGGAACAACTGAATCGCTACCCTGATCTGCAGGGAAATGTTGATTTTCTCCATCGTTTTACATCCCGTAACAACAAATCGGTTGATTTGGCTGGACGCATCGTCCGGGATGATCAAGGCATCGAAGTTTTTGGATTTGGTAAGTACAAGGGTCAATCGGTTGAGCAGGTTTTTGGCAGGGATCCATCGTATTATTCGTGGATGATGGCCGGTGATTTTCCCCGACACACCAAAAAAATCATTACGGCCATTCGCTTGCGTGGTGCTGCATCCGGATCCTTGACCTGATCCAAATTTAGGAACATGCTGGTTGCCGCCTCCACAGCCAAAGACACCCTCCAAGGCCTTGCCCGAATAACCGAAGGAAAGCCGCCTCGAGTGGCCGTTTATACGTTGGGCTGCAAGCTGAATTACGCGGATGGGCTATCGATCCGTAAAACCTTTGAGGACCAAGGTTATGAGCCTTGTAACTTCGAAGAGGGTGCAGATGTCTATATCATCAACACCTGCTCGGTAACCGACAAGGCCGATCGTAAATGCGCCAAAGTGGTTCGACAGGCTTTGCGGTACGCTCCCCATGCTCAGGTGGCCGTTGTAGGTTGTTATGCCCAGTTGCGACCCGAGGAAATCGCTCAAATTCCGGGTGTTACTTTGGTGGCTGGTACCGTTGATAAATGGAGATTGCCCCAACTTCTACCGGAAGGCGGGACCCATCGGGTGGTTCATCGTCCGATCCAAGAAGCCTTGAATTTTGAGCCTGCCCAAAGTTGGGGCGATCGAACCCGAGCCTTTCTCAAAGTTCAGGATGGCTGTGATTACCCCTGTTCCTATTGTACGATTCCGGCGGCTCGGGGCCTTTCTCGTTCCGATCGCATGGATTCGGTTGTTCAACGTGCCAGAGATTTGGTCAAGAACGGAGCAGTTGAAATTGTTTTGACCGGGGTGAACCTGGGTGATTTTGGAAGAGGAAAAGGGGACCGCGATCGTTCCCCGGAAGGCCCCCGCCAAGGCTTGGATTCCCTGGTTCGTCGGCTCAACGATGAAGTCGAAGTTGAACGCTTCCGTCTGTCCAGCGTTGAGCCCAATTTATTGGATGAATCATTGTTGGTCGCGCTGAAGGAATCCCCACGCTTTGTGCCGCATTTTCATATTCCTTTGCAAAGTGGAGCGGATACCGTGTTGGCGCGTATGAGACGGCGCTACAGGACGGAACTTTACAGGGACCGTTTGAACCGAATCATCGAATTGTTTCCTGAGGCTAGCATCGGTGCCGATGTCATGGTGGGCTTTCCGGGTGAGACCGAGGAAGAGTTTATGGCCTGCAAGAATTTTTTGGACACCCTCCCCTTGGCTTACCTCCATGTTTTTTCATATTCTGAACGACCCGGTACGGATGCCATGGCCATGGGTGCCTCGGTTTCGATGGAGCAAAGGGCCAAGCGAAACCAAGATTTGACCCGTTGGAGTTTGGAGAGGGAAAGGGATTTTGCTCTTGGTTTTCGCGGTCGTACCCTCTCCGTGTTGTTCGAGAACGAAGCCTATGCGGGCTCCAACGGTTCGCCATCGACCATGCGTGGCTACACCCCGAATTACCTTCGCGTTGAAGCGGTTTATGATCCGTTGTGGGCGGGGTCGACTGTCCCGGTTTACCTGGATAAACTACTTCCGGGCCAGACTGAAATTCGGTGGTCGGGGACCATCTTGGCCTGATTTTAGTCCAAAGGTATGGAAAGAGCCTAGGGTCTTTTGCGGACGGGGCATCCATGGCCGCGCACGCTGGCCTTGGTTGGGAGTGTGTTGCTCCGAATTTCAGGTTTCTGCAACCATTCTTCAAGGCTTTTTTCCCAGGTTTGACGGTCGTTCGGCAAGGTTTTTGCATCCAACAAAGGACCTTGGTGCAAGGTAACGGCACGGGTATTGGTGAGCAGTATCCAGGGTTGCAAAGGAATCCGGTACACCCGTAGGTTGTTGGCTCGAGGATCCCTCCGAAGAGCCATAGCCAAATTGTGTTCTAACAAATATTTTAGGCAGGCTTGTTCGCTGAGGCTTGAATCGCTAAAGACCGCAATCCAATGGACTTGCTCAGCCCATTTTTCTTGGCTGCGCTGCAAAGCAGGAATGGCACTTTGGGTAGCCGGGCAACGGGGATCCAAAAAAACCTGAGCAACCAGGTTCTGGGCTTGGACAAAATCCACCATGCTACCCAAACAGAGGGCGACCAAACAGAGAGCCTTGAGCAGGGATTGCCAGGGTCCTTCCAATCGCCGCAAATCGGCATTGACAGGCACCAGATAACCGGGAACCCCTGCATTCTGGGCGGCCTCGACATCCCGGGATCGATCTCCAATCATGAGGGATTGCTTGGGGTCCAAATTCCAACGGTGCAAGGCTTTTTGGATCAACAGGGGAGCAGGTTTACGGCACAAGCAGGGTTCGATTCTGGGGTGGTGCGGACAGGCGTAGATTCCGTCCAAAACCAGGTCGCGCTGGGCCAAGGCTTGGTTCATTCGCTCGTGTATAAGGTTCAAAACCTCGAGGCTGTACCGACCCAACCCGATACCTCCTTGGTTGGTTACCACCACCAGACGGTAACCGGCTCTTTGGTAGGCTTTCATCACATCGGTGATACCATCCAAGAGATGCCAGTCCTCGGGACGGCAAGTATAATCGCCCGGATCGTGGTTTATAACGCCGTCCCGGTCCAAAAACAGGGCCGCCGGCAAACGATGTTCTTTGTCTTCCATGCAGGTCAAGCAAAGTAAACCACCAACCCTTAATTTTGTCCATGGACCAGGTATTGATTTTGGATTTTGGTTCGCAGTACACCCAGTTGATCGCCCGGCGAATCCGCGAGATGGAGGTTTATTGCGAAATTTTGCCTTACCACCGTTGCCCTGTGGATCAGGGACCATGGAAGGCCGTTATTCTGTCGGGTAGCCCTTCTTCAACCCATGACCCGGAGGCTCCGGTGGTTCCTTGGCCCTCCTGGTTTGAGAGAGTTCCTGTCTTGGGTATTTGTTACGGAGCTCAATGGCTCGCAGCCAACCGGGGCGGATCGGTGGCCCGTTCGGTCATACGGGAATACGGTCGGGCGATGCTAAAGGTGGAAGGAGCAGCCCCTTCTCCGCTTTTGGAGGGCTTATCAGAAGCCTCCCAGGTTTGGATGTCCCACGGTGATACCATCGTTCAAATCCCCAGCGGTGCAAGGTGTATTGCATCCACCGATACGGTGAAATTTGCAGCCTTTGAGTGGATGGATCGTCCGATTTATGGTATCCAATTTCACCCGGAAGTCACCCACAGCCACGAAGGCTTTCAGGTCCTCAAAAATTTTGTCCTCAAAATCGCAGACCTCCAACCAACGTGGACCGCCGACTCTTTTGTGCGACAGGCTGTGCAACAAATTAGAGATCAAGTAGGTGACAAGGAAGTTGTTATGGGAATTAGCGGTGGGGTTGATTCCACCGTGGCGGCGGTGTTGCTGCACCAAGCCATCGGAGAACGATTGCACGGTGTGTTTGTGGACAACGGATTGCTTCGCCTGAACGAATTCCACGACGTCCTAAAGGCTTACCAAGATTTGGGTTTATCGGTGCGCGGGGTGGATGCGCGCCATGAATTTTACCGAGTTTTGGCCGGACTCACAGACCCGGAGGCCAAACGCAAAGCCATTGGAGCAGCCTTTATTTCATGCTTTGAGAAGGAGTCCGGGGGCTTGCCAAAGGTGGCTTTTTTGGGACAAGGCACCATATACCCCGATGTCATTGAATCTGTTTCGGTCCACGGTCCGTCGGCAACCATCAAATCGCATCACAACGTGGGAGGTCTGCCCGAACGTATGAAGCTTGCGCTGGTCGAACCTTTACGAAGTCTTTTCAAGGACGAGGTCCGCAAAGTGGGGCGTGCCCTTAACATTCCCGATGCCCTGTTGGATCGCCATCCATTTCCCGGCCCTGGTTTGGGAATCCGGATTTTGGGGGAGGTGAATGCCGAATCCGTCGCTCTGCTTCAGGAGGCCGATGCTGTTTACATGGAACATCTGCGCCGCAGCGGTTGGTATTCCAAAATCTGGCAAGCAGGGGCCATTCTGTTGCCGGTCCGATCGGTGGGGGTTATGGGCGATGAGCGTTCGTACGAGCGAGTTTTGGCCCTGAGAGCAGTCCACAGTGTTGATGGTATGACCGCAGATTGGGTACACCTGCCCTATGAATTGTTGGCCGAAATTTCCAATGACATCATTAACAAAGTTCGTGGAATAAACCGGGTGGTCTACGATATTTCATCCAAACCCCCCGCCACCATCGAATGGGAATAGAAAACACAGGCGGTCGATGGCATCGCCGTTCCGCCCAGGTATTGGACTTTCTGTCGATTTGGGAACGGAAGCGTTCTGACTCCGGAACGGATTTGCCGGGCATGCTTCGTGAAACAGCGCGCAAATACCCACAGATGGGGTCCAGAGACCGCAAAGAATGGTCTGACGGGGTCTATCAGGCTATGAGGGCCAAGCGTTACCTCCCCGATGAATCGTGGGAACGCTGCCTGGCCGAGGGCCTCGCCGACTGTTACGGAAACGAACACCCCTGGGTGGATGCCCTTCGAGCCAATCTCGGGATGGAGAATCAAACCCTGGATGCCGCGCAACGATTGGGATCCTTCGGGTTTCCTGGAGCGGAGTGGGTCAGCCCACGTCTAAACCAGGATGCGTTCTTTCGGGCCCAGGGAAGGGCTGGAAAAGCATGGATTCGAGTCGATGCCTCCAAGTGGCCTGCTTTGTTAGAACAAATCGCAGAACGTTCCTGGCCCGAACCCGAACGCTTTGATTCCAAGGTAAAGGGTCCGTATGGGACGGCATCGCTTCCATTGGGTCTGGCTCTGCATACCTTGCCAGCCTTTGCCGATGCTTGGTTCGAAATGCAGGATTGGTCCTGCCAGATGTTGGTAGAACTTTTTCCTCAACATGCGCAGGGTCGTTGGCTGGATGCCTGTGCCGGGGCCGGAGGAAAGACCTTGTTGCTTCATCAGGCCTTTCCATCGTTGCAGTGGTTTGTGACCGATGCGAGGGAATCGGCTTTGCAGGAATTGTCCCGCCGTTTCCAAAAAGCCGGCTGGAGGAATTACAGCCGGGCCGTGGTGGATTGGACCCAGGTTTTTACCCCTGATTTGGGGTCTTTTCCCGAGCGATTTGACGGGATTTTGTTGGATGCACCATGCACTGGTTCAGGCTCGTGGCGCAACCAACCCTCGAAACAGTTGTTGCCTCCGATTGATCCGGAACAGATGGCAGAGAAGCAGGCCGTCCTCTTCGGCCGACTCTGGAGTCGCCTCCAATCCGGTGGTTTCTTGGTCTACGCAACTTGTTCGGTGTATGCTGCCGAAAACGAAGGCTTGATTCAAAAAATGTTACAAAAACATCCGGGTTCCGTCTTGGAGGAGGATCGATACATCGATGGATCTGCCTTGGGAGCCGATGTCTTGTATGCTGCTCGTCTACGCAAAACTTAGCGTTCGTTCGCGGCATCCAGAGCATTCAACAAATCTTCCCATAAATCTTCCGGGTCTTCGATGCCGATGGATAAACGCAGCAACGGTTCACCGATGCCGTGTTGCTTTCGTTCTTCAGGATCCACCCCGCTGTGGGTGGTGGATGCCGGGTGACATGCCAGGCTTTCGTTGCTCCCTAAAGAAACAGCTAACTGAATGATTTTAAGAGCATTCAAAAACTTCCATGCGTTGTTTCGGTTCTCCGGGCCGTTCAACCAAATCGAAATCATGGCTCCGGAACCTGGATACTCCAAGCGTTGAATTCCCGGATGTTCTCTCAATCGGGGTACAAGGATTTGCGCATTGCGTTGCGTTGCCTGCATACGCAATTCGACGGTCTCCAGGCTTCTAGACAAGAGCCAGGCTGTGAAGGGACTGGCGGTATTGCCTAATTTGTTACGCCAAGAACAAATACTCCGGATCAGGGTGGCATCCCCTACGCAGGCCCCGCAGATCAAATCGCTGTGACCGCTCATGGATTTGGTAGCCGAATAAAGGGAAATATCGGCTCCAAGTTCCAAAGGTTTTTGCCAACAGGGTCCCAGGTAGGTGTTATCAGCCAGGAGTATAACCCGCTGTCCGGACGAACCCCACGACGTTTTTAGGTCCTTGAGGAGTTTCCAGTCCCAAATTTGGTTGGTGGGATTGGCCGGGGTTTCAACATAAAGGATGGAAGGAATGCGTCCGTCAAGGTCCTTCAGGACTTGTTCGGCGGTGCTTGATGGCTGCAGGGCGTAGGTTCGTAGGCCCCAAGGTTCCAGGAAATCACGGATGAATTGACGGGTGCCACCGTACAAGGGGGTGGTGGTGACCAAAACAGATCCGGGCTTAAGCAGGCTTAGAAGGGTCGTGGTAATGGCCGCCATACCGCTTTCAAAAGCAAGGGCATCGTGCACACCTGCTTGGCCTCCTTCAACGGCTAGCAATTGGGCTTCCACCGTTTCCAAATTTGGATGCCCTAAACGCGCATAGTTGAAAGGTGCTGGTTCGTGGTCTACGGGCCGGCCTTGCTGCAGGGCAAAAGTGGCTGCTCCAGCTTCGGCGCTTTCAAATAGGTAAGTGGACGAAGCATAAATTGGAGTTTTGACGGCTCCTTCGGATTTGGCTCTTGAGGTGTCGGGGTGTATTAGTTGTGTGCTGCGTCGTTTCATGGGCGATCAAGGCTGTAGGCTGTTAAGGGTGGATTCATAGTAAATTTTTCCATCCTGGTTGTGGAATCGGATAAGCAAGCTCCGTTTTTTGGATGGACCACTGAATCGCAAGGTGGCATAACCGCGCGTTTTGCCCAAGGAACCGGGGACTCGGTAGCGATTGTTCTCCTCTTCGGCCTGGTTATGAACCCCGCTGGTCAGGGGAGAGGAGGTTATTTCATTAAAAACAACCCCATCCACTGTTCGCTGAGTCCGTTCGGTGTGGTGTCGATCTCCGGTCAAAAAAACCAGGTTATGGATCTTTTCTTCGGCCAAACGCTTGAGTAGGTCCGCCTGCTCGCAGGGGTAATTGGCAAAAGTCTCGTGCACCGCTTCGCTGTTAAGAACTTGGCTTCCGCAGACAACCAATTTAAAAGGAGCACGGCTAAACTTGAGGGCTTCGACCAACCAATTGATTTGGGCCTGTCCCAGCATGCGGCGTTCACACGAATCCTTCAGAGCATGATGGCTTCGGTGGTAACGGTTGTCTAACAAAAAAAGATCCACATCCCTCAAACGAAAGGCCGTGCTAATCCCTTCAAATTCAGGCATACCGTAAGAAGGGTTGGCCCAAAACAATTTGAACGCCTCGAGGCTTTCACGTTTGAGAGGCCAAGCTCCCGTCGCATCGTTGGGTCCAAAATCATGATCGTCCCAAACGGCGTAATGAGGACAGGTGGTTAGGAGACGCTGCAATTCAGGTAAGGCACGATGATGCCGGTACCGGTGGATCATTCCCAACAGACTCTCCCAATCGCCTTCTCGAAAATAAACATTGTCACCCAACCAAATCATGGCATCAGGGCTTTCGGATGCAAGGCTTTCAAAGACTTGGTATTGACCTCCGTAGGAAACCGATGGTCGGTCGTAGGCCGGGTCGTTGACATAGGCGCAGGATCCGATGGCCAAGGTAAAATCGGGTGCCGGGTAGCGATGGGCAAAATGAGGTTGGGTCTTGAAGGTTCCTGTTGCCAAGGTTTTTAAATCCTCTTCGACGTCCTCTTCCGGCGAAGGATTCGTTTGAACGAGAATACGGTATTGATACGTAGCGCCTTCGTGCAATTGATCCAATTCAAAAAGGGCCGTGTACGCAGGACCCGCTGTGACCTCCTTGCATTGGGTGCCACTGCGCAAAGAAACCGAAGGTATCCAGGGCTCTCGGCTGCTATCCACCGCTTGACCGACCAATTGGTATTCCAAGCAAAGGGTGGCCGGCCCCTTGGTTTGAACCCAAACCGAAGCGTAACGAAGGCCGGCATGACCCAACATGGGACCACCAGCCCACAGGGGATGGCGTTCTTCGAGTGTCCTGGGTTGAATGGTTTGGGCGGTGGCTGCCCCGAGGATCACGAGGACCCCGGCAAGGAGCTGGAGGAACTTGACTTTCATATCCTAAAATTAGGGCCAAAAGAGGGGGTGCCTTTTTAATTTTAAGCAAATTTTGACCATGGCATCTCCTCTAATGGAATGCGTTCCCAATTTCTCGGAGGGACGTAGAAAATCAGTAATTGACAAAATATCGTCGGCTTTTGGGTCCGTTGAAGGAACCCGTCTGCTCGATGTTGATCCTGGTCATGCTACCAATCGCACGGTGATGACCTTGGTAGGTTCCCCGGCCGCCGTGGTCGAGGCCGCCTACAGGGCTATCGCCGAAGCCGCCGCCTTAATCGACATGCGTGATCACCAAGGTGAACATGCACGAATGGGCGCCACCGATGTTTGTCCTCTAATTCCTATCGCAGGGATGGAGGTCGAAGAAGCCGTGGAATGGTCCCGCATTCTTGCCGAAAGGGTGGGTCGTGCCTTGGGTATCCCGGTTTATCTCTACGAGTATTCGGCGACTGCGCCTCATCGCAGAAACCTAGCGGATATTCGAGCCGGGGAATACGAAGGATTGGCCGAGCGAATGAAATCGGAACGGTGGACCCCGGATTTTGGCCCCCATGAATTCAACGCATTAAGCGGGGCAACGGTGATCGGTGCGAGGGATTTGTTGGTGGCTTACAATGTCAATCTTAACACAGTTTCGACCCGTTTGGCGAATTCGGTAGCCTTTGATGTGCGCGAAGCCGGTCGTGTCCTGCGCGATGGACATCCTGTCACCGGCAAAATTATTACCGATTCCCAGGGCGAACCCCTCCGCCAACCCGGCACCTGCAAATCGGTAAAAGGGGTGGGTTGGTATATCCCTGAATACCAGATGGCTCAGGTTTCCATGAACTTGACCCGTCTCTCGGATACTGATTTGCATGAAGCCTATGAAGCGGTTTGGGATTCGGCCCAGGCTCGTGGGTTGCGAGTCACCGGTTCTGAGTTGGTAGGCCTGGTTCCCCTGGAGAGTTTGCGCAAGGCAGGGAGGTATTTTCTCAAAAAAGCCGGTCGCTCCGCCGGTGCCTCCGATGCCGAGCTAATCGAGTCGGCGGTTCAAAGTTTGGGATTGCGGCAATTGGGTCCGTTTGATCCCCAAAAAAAGATTATTGAATACGCCATGCAAGCGCCAAGGGGTCGCCTAGCAAGCATGTCCTTGGGTGATTTAGCCGATTTGACGGCCAGCGATGCGCCAGCACCCGGTGGAGGTTCTGTTGCGGCTGCCATGGGGGCGCTGGGCGCTGCCCTTGGGGCAATGGTCGCCAACCTTTCGGCGCACAAACGGGGTTGGGAAAACGAATTGGAAATCTTTTCGGGGTTGGCCGAAGAACTTCAAGATGCCAAGGAAGGATTTTTGGCCGCGGTGGATAAGGATACCGAGGCTTTTGAGGGTGTTATGAAAGCCTTGGCTTTGCCCAAACAAAGCCCGGCCCAACAAGCTGAGCGTAAGGCGGCTCTGGAAGAAGCCAATCTGGAAGCCCTCAGGGTTCCGTTGGAGACAATGGAGGCTGTGAAAAGACTTATTCCGTTGTTAGAACAAATTCTGATCAAAGGAAACCCGGGCTCCCGTTCCGATGCAATGGTGGGATTGTTAGCAGCCCGAGCTGCCCTGGAAGGGGCCTATTGGAATGTACGAATCAACGCAGGGCCCGAGAAGGGACGACACCCTGTAGCGGATCAAGGGTTGGCCAGGGCCCAAGAACTCCGACTAATTTGTAACAAGGACCTGGATGGGGCCTTGGCCCAAGGCGAAGCGCTTTTTGAATAAAACGCCCCGTTTATCCCTGTTCTTAACGAGGCAGGGGGGCCAGGTCACGGGGCATACGTTGGGGGTAGAGGCGTCTTCGTTCTTCCAGGGCGAGGATCGCTTTTTCTTGAAGATCAAATTGGGGCCGAACCCCTGCCAAAAACTTCGGTGCCTCTGTTAGCAAAGGCATGGGGGTGTAGGTTCCGCGGGGTCCCCCATAGTATCGTGCGGTTTTTAATTGTTGATTTTGAAATTCAAAGACCGCCCTGGCGGATTCGGTACGGCTCAAAGCCGACCAAAGGCTGTCGGTTCCCCGGGTCCAATAAAGGGTGACCGTGTTTCCAATCAATTCAAAATCACGTAGGCTCGTTGCGGATATGCTTGCCTTGGCTTTTTGGCCAACGGCTTGGTGGTAAAGGGGCCAGGGGAGGGTATCGGCTTCTTCGCAGAGTCCGGTGCTTCCTTCAAAGTCCAGGGTACTCACGCTATCCCCCATGTTTTTCCACAAGAGACCGTTGGATTCCAATTGACTTTTGCCTTGCCATGCCAGGATGGGACCGATGGCCTGCAGGGTCCGGTTTTGTCGATCCAAAAACAAATAACTGCTTTGAAACAACCAGTTTCCTTGGGCAAGCAGCGAGGGTTCTTTGGTCCATAGCATCAGAGAATCGGTGGGGGTCGGCATCCAGCCGTACAGGCTTTGGGCGATCCATTCAAAGGAGGGTTGGTAGGATTCGTCCAGGAGTCGAACCTGCCCCAAGGCCCATAACCCTTGGCGCCTCTGAGAATGGCGGGGAACCGGGGGTGATGTTGGGAGGTTTCGCGCCGAATCCAAGGCTAATAAATCCCCCTGAAGCGTGATTTTTCGTTGAAGATCCAACCACTGGGCTTTGCCCTTGGCCCGGTAGGCGCCGAATTTCTGGTCAAGTTGCAGGGTATCCCCCGCAATTAGGTAACGGTCTTGAAGGAAAGCCATGGTAGGACCGGACGGGGAAAGGCTCGAATGGAGCTCACGGTAAAGCAGGACTTTCTTGGATTTTAGCTGATAGGAGCCGCGATCCCCCTGCATGTTCCCTTGCAGGCCTGCCATGCGCGCCGGAGCCTCCAAAACCAAGCAGTCTGGCGCGGCCAGGTAGCGACAAGCTTCGGTTCGTAGATCCAGCTCCGGATGTCGAACCACCACTTGTTTCTTAAACTGGTATTCTTTTTTGTTCAGGTCTCCAAAGCCGTATCGACTTTCGATTCGCAAAGCCCCTTGTCGGAGGACCCCTCCTTTTTCATAAACGGCTTCGGAGCTTTCGGTAGAAAGACGCAAGGCAGGGGTTTCCAAAGACATGTCACCCTGTTTGCAGCGGACATCGTCCTCAAACAGTGCCATTTTGTTGGTGGTATTCCAGAGCAGGCGTTCTGATTGAATTCGCAAACCGGATTTTCCCTGAAGGATGATTTTGCCCGAGGCCCGTGCGGTTTGGTCTTGGTCCAAAAGGACGACTTCTCGGCAACGCAAAAGCCAATCACGGTATCGCAAGACAACACCCCCGCTCAGGGTTTTGGTGCTGCCTTGGGGCCCTTGGTCCAATCGTCCTTCCCCGGACTCAATAATTTCAAAGGAACCACCTTCCGAGACATTGCCGGCGGGACTTTGGGCCATGGAACCGGTGAAAGCCAGGACCAAGACCAAGCTCCATAAGCCTGTAGGAAGGGGGAGAGGACGCATGGGTAGGATTGACGGCCTTCGGGCCACTGATTTGGTCAAAAATACCCCCAAGGTTCTAAATTTGAAGGATTCGATGAAAGTGCTTTTTTTGGTGAGCTGGTATCCGATGAACGGACGTAGTGGGAACGGGATTTTTGCGATTCGGCAAGCAGAAGCCTTGGCGCAGGCTTATTCCCGTTCGGGCCGCCCGGTCTCGGTCGATGTTATGGCTGTACAGCCGAGGAGCTGGACCGGTGGGAAGGTTCAACGGCAGGGCGTTTTTTCCAATCCTCCGAACCACCTTCAAGAAGGGTCTGTACGCCATTGGTTCCAGAGTTACAGGGATGGCCTTGGCGGGGGTTTTTCCCTCCTCGTTCAAGTCCTTGCATGGATACGACTTTTGAGTGCTTATCGCCGCCACCATGGCGATTTACCCACGGTGGTGGTGGCTCAAGTGGCTTGGAAAGCAGCAGTGGTGGCTCTTTTTTTGGGTCGGCCTTATGGTATCGTTGAGCATTGGTCGGGATACTTGGAGGAGAAAATTCCGATGAAGCCTTTCCCTCAGTTTTTGGCTCGTTGGGCTTTTCGAAAAGCACGTTCCGTGGCAGCTGTTTCTCGTTGGCTGGCCGATGCTGTGTCGAATTTTTATTCCGGGCTCAAGGTTTCGACCCTGCCCAATGTTATCGAAGCGATTCACGGAGCTCCTTCCGATGGGGAGGAACCTTTACGGGACCCCCGTGTTTTCTTGCATGTTTCGGATTTGGCACCGGTCAAAAACCCCGCCCTGCTCTTTGGGGCATGGGCCCAAAGTGGATTAGCGGAAGAGGGCTATCGCCTTCGGGTTGCCGGGGAATATTCTCCGGAATCCAGGTCGGCCTATTCATTGGTCAAAGGTGTGGATTGGTTAGGGATTTTGAGTCCACCCGAATTGTGTTATCAACTGAAATCCTCCCGGGCCCTTTTGTTGACCAGTCATCGAGAGACTTTCTCGCTTTTGGCTGCCGAGGCGTTGCTAAACGGCTGTGCTTTATGGACTTCATACCGCCCATTGCAAGTGTTTTATCAAGGCCTGCCTGGATTGGTTCCGCTATCGGATGACCAGCAAATTACTTGGTCAAAAGCCTTGCAAGAAACGATAACCAAGGATTTTTTTCCATGGAATAACGCCGAAGCGATGCACAGGGTCCAAGAACGTTTGAAAGGCTATCGAACGGAAGAAGCCGGGGAAGCGATGCTGAATTGGATAGACGGTTGGAGGCCATGAAAGCGGTGTCCCTAACCTTGGTATTTCGGGTTGGACAGACCCTGGGTTCAATGGCCATGCTATGGTTGACAGCCGCTTGGATGGGTCCGGTTCTGAGAGGGCAAACCTCGCTTGTGAATTCCTTGGTCCACCTTGCTGTATTGTTCAGTGGTTTTGGGGCCGGTTCCGGGATGTTGTATGCCTCATCACGGGTACATCGAAGTGGGTTGCTTCGATGGCTTTTTGTTTTCGCTTTGGGCGGGGCCTCGCTCAGCCTGGCTTTGGGATCATGGGGCGGTTTGCACGGAAGCTTTGAGAATGACCGGTTTTGGAGCATAGGCCTCCTTTGCATGGCCTTTTTCCAGGCATGGTTGGCTGGTCAAAGGGCCTTGGCATTGGGCCAGGGCCATTTGGAACTGGACCGTTGGACGGGTACTGCCTCGGCCGTTTTACCAGCCTTGGGGTTGGGGATCTGTTTTGCCATGAACTACCCACCAAGCTTAGGCCTTTACCTTGCGGTTTGGATCTTGTCCTTGGTTTTGGTGACGTCTTGGGCCAACCTCAAAACAAGGTCTTTGGAAAGAACGCCCCAAGCATTCTCACCAAAGGCTTGGGAAGAACAGCGAAGCCCTTTGACGCTCCTTCGTCTGCTTTGGTCCAAAAATCGTTGGACCGCATCGGCGAATCTGGCTCAATTTTTGGTCTATCGTCTCCAATACGGGGTCCTTCTGGTAGGTTGGGGGGAAGCCACCTTGGGGGTTTATTCGGTAGCTATCGTAGCAGCCGAAACCTTGTGGCTCATCACGCAATCGTATTCAACCGTTCTGCTGGCGCGTTTGAGTTCTCATCGAGGAGAGCCTACGGGGTCCCAGATACTTCAGTCCTGGGTCTGGGCAAAACATGCCTTCGCATGGACTGTTTTGGCCGTCATAGGTCTACTCCTTCTGCCGTCGACCTGGTTGGAGGCCCTCTTGGGACTTGAATATGCAGCCATGACCAGCTGGTGGTGGTCCATGGCTCCGGGAATTTTGGGTTTGTCTTGGAGCAATGTTTTGATTCATCATTTTACGGCCCTGGGAATGGTTCGGGTTTCGTTTTATTCCTCGGCAGGCTCGGCTCTTTTGACCGCCCTTGGGTTGGGTTATGCGATGGACCTTGGAGGGGTTGTAGGGGTGGCCTCTTGGTGGTCCTTGGTTTTGGTGCTTAATGCCATGGTTGTGGGGGGGTATTTTTTGAATCGGTACCGGTCTTATCTTTGGCCTCCTTCCGGTTAAGGGCCTTTTGGGGCCGTTGCGGATTACGGTGGTTGTAGCTCAGTTGGTTAGAGCATCAGATTGTGGTTCTGAGGGTCGTGGGTTCGAATCCCATCATCCACCCATCGCAGGTCTTGGGTCGCTTTGGCCCGTATTACTCGGGCAGTCGAACCCGGACGATTTCGATTTTCGTTCCTACGCTGCGGTAACCCATATCAAAACAGCAATACGTCGGCGATTTTTCGCGGAGTAATTCGGTATGGGTATGGTATTTGAATCGGTAACCTCTATCCTCCAGGGAGGCTTTGTTAATAAGTTTACCTGCTTCGGACAATCGCAGGCATTCCTCCAGGATCTTTCGATTTTTTCGTAACATTTTCTGGATCTTCAAGACTTGGCGAAGGCCGTTCCCGGTTTGACGGTGGTAATGAATGTTGCGGCAATAATCATCGCAGAATTTTTTGTCGCTGCGCCCCTGCAGAGCTGCTCCGCATTGAAGGCAAGTTCGTTGGTTCATAAAGGTTGATAAGCGCAAACCTACGGGTATCCGTTTCGGGCTAATTGAACTTTGTTTTCGTTCAATCAACCTTCACCTTTTAAATCCAAAATCATGGGAAACATCCGTAATCAAGTCCGTCTCATCGGTAATCTAGGCCGTGATCCCGAATACAGGGAAATCAGCAACGGTCGCAAAATGGCCCGCTTTAGCCTGGCAACCAACGAATACTATGTAGGCGATCAAGGCGAGAAAATCGCCGAAACCCAATGGCATCAAGTGGTGGCTTGGGGTAAGTTGGCCGAAATTTGCGAGAGGCTCCTCCACAAGGGTTCCGAAGTGGTATTGGACGGTCGACTTAACACCCGTACATACAACGACAAGGAAGGAGTCCGCCGCTCCTATACCGAAGTAGTTGCCCTCGAGTTGGCCGTTATGGATCGTCGCAGTGCCGATAGCGAGGCAGAGCCCGAGGCAAACGAAACGAGCATGTCCTAACGCAGGACGACGAACTTGCCGTTAAAGACCCGGTCGGTCTCCAAATCCTGAACATTAAACAAGTAGATTCCTGCCTGTATGCTTTGCTTGCTGTCGGATAGGATATCCCATGCATGTTCACCTCCGGCCATGACCACCTGTTCTGGATTACCGGCATATTCCGCAAACCACTGGGCTTGGCTTCCGTTAAAATCACGGTCTGCATTGTGCTCTAACAAAGCGACGGGATCCCCGGATAGGGTGAAGATTTTGATTTGGCAACGGGGTGGCAGGTTGTAAAAAACAAGTTTTCTGGATCGGGCGTTGCTGCCATCCCAAGCCGCTGCTAACCGGTAAGGGTTGGGGTAAACCCCGATATCCAGAGGCGTGGTAGGGTCGTTCTGACCGGTTGTGCCAGGGAATAGCCTCCTTAAAGAACTGCTTCGGGAGCTCTCAAGGGGCTCTAAACCAACGGACGGGTTTCCTTCATCCAAGGCCGTGAGGGCACAGAGGTACTGCCAACCCGGCAAGAGACGACCCACCCGGTACTTGTATCGGTAAATAACCGAGTCGTCATCAAATTGAACTGGATTGGTCAATCGTATCGCCTCAAATCCGTTGTTGTACCCAATACCATTGCCAGCCGAATCCCACTGAGCGATTAAATTCATCCTTGTCGTGGCATCGGGGTACCGATCATCACCGGGCTTGCTTAGGTACAAACGGTAGCCTTCAAAGTCTTTGGCTTTGGTGATGGGATCGATGGAAGCCTCCGCCCCGTTATCCCAATAGAGGTCCAAGCCATCTTCGCTAAATTCAGCTCGCATTTTTGGCTGGGCAGGTGGCTCTGGTAAAACAAAGCGATCCAAGGTGCCGTTGCTGTTAATGTCCTCACCGTTATCCAAAACACCGTTGGCATTGGTGTCTTCGCCCAGGAAGGTGCGCTGCGCCCAGCCCAAGTTGTTTCGAAGATCGGTTCTGGATGCGTAGGAATCCGGAACCTGATCGGGTCGGCGAGGGGCGCAGACAAAGGCCACATAATAATCCACGCTTTGGCCGCTATCGATACGGGCAAAAGGGCCAGCCCCTAAAAGTTGAACCCGGTTACCAGGGACATTTAGGTTGGCGCTTGGACCAAAATTGCCTCGGTTGCGCAATCGGTCGTATCGCTGCAAATCAGAAGTGGGCGCCGCTTGGTTGTAAATCCAATAATTGGGGTTGACCTTGAACCCAGGACTGGAAGGCGATACGGGGTGATAAAAGGTTCCTCCCAATTCGGCTCCAAGGTATTGAATTGCTCCGTAAGAATTTGCGAAGCCCGCATCGTCCCCGGTCACATGAAAGGCATAGATGGCCTGCATTGAATCTTCCGCGCCCACCGATCCTTTGTTAAAAAAAGCACTGCCTCGGTCGTTGGTTACATTCACGTTTCGAACCACCAAATCGCTCCACATGCCGATGAACAAGGAGTCCCATGGCAAGGGACCCAAGTTGGTGATTCGATACCTTAGAACCGTGAAATAATCGGCAAAAGGAAAATTCCAAGCCAGACTGTTCAATTGAACCCGTGCATTGAGCGGTAACAAATGATTGGCAATAGGTTGTCCTGAGCCGGGAACATAGGTCAATGAATCGGTAAAATGCAATTCGAATTCCTGGTGTGCCAGGGCCGATAAGGAATAGTTGGGATTTCCTGGCAGGCTGGACTTTTCAAGGACGGGCCAACCGGGCAAGGGGCTAAATTCAAAACCGGCCTTGCCGGCCGCATAGCCCGAAGCGTCATCCAGTGAACCAGTCGAAACGGATAGCTGACCGCCGCGGTAGGCCCCCAACCAAAGGCCGGCCTCGAAGAGATGTTCAACCCCGGAATTTAATGGATATTCCATGGAAGGTAGGCCCTGAGGTTCGTTTCGAACATTGGGCCTGCCAACAGTCCCCGCATTGGTCAGGTGTAGCCCCATTTGGCCGACCTGTACGCTTTTTTCTTCAAATTGGGCCAGGACCGGATGGGCCAGAACCAAGGCTAGAAAAGCACAAAAAAGGGCCATTCGGACAAGCCTCGGGAGGGTTGCTGAAAAGATTTCGGAGGGACAGGGCATGGAGCAAAATTAGGTTCAAGGATTGAAACTAAGGCCCAGAAGGTAGGCCTTTGCTTCGTTTGGGCCGCATTGAAGCAGGAGGTCCAAAACACTCAAACCGGGCACAAACCCAAGTTTTTCTTCAAAGTGTTGGTAATAAGACGGCAACGGAGGGGATACCTTTTCTTGGGGCCATGGTTTTTGGGTCACCGAACCGATGCGAATCTTCAGGGGATGCCTGAGTTTGGCCATCAGGTAATCCAAAATGCGTACGTTGTAATCGAATAGCAAGGAATCCGGCCATCGAATGATTTTTTCGAGGTCATCCGCCCAATATTCAAAGTAAGGGGCCCTTCGATAGGTGTTGATGAGTCGTTTCCAATGCACCGAGGACCAATGCACCCGCTGAACCAATCGAACGCTGCCCAGATTTTGGTGGTGGCTCCGCCCTCCATCGATGGGTAGCGTCATAAGAAGGGAGCCCATGGGGTCCAAAATCCGGTATCGGTTCATGCCGCTCGCCTTGACAAAGGGTGTTTCCGGGTCAAAGCAGACCTCCTCCAAATGCATTAATTTTGCAATCAAGGATCCTTCCGGCCAGCAATGCAGAGGTGGTTGGGAGGGCTCTAACAGGTTCCATGATTCGCTTGAATTCAACATCGTCTAGTCCAAATGTCCGCTAAACTACGGCTGCTGCTGCTGCTATGTTTCCAAAACTTGGCCCTTGTGCATGCCATGGACTTGGCCTGTGTTCCCAGTCTATGGAAGCACCCCAATTCCGGACCTTATGTTGATTTGACGCTGTATCTGCGCCCTGCCACGCCTTCAATCGATGCATCGGCCCTTCGAGATGCATCCGGGGTATCCTCATCGGAATCCCCTGGGATTCGTATTGAGATCATGGTGTATCACAGCGAGGGGATCAAGGCCTTTGATAAATATGTGTTACGTAAAAACGCAGCAACCTTGGATGATACCTCCCAGCCAATCGCCGATGGGGATTGGGCTGATTTGCGGCGCTTTTATTTACCACCCGGTCGTTATGGTTTGGAAATCCGTGCCATTAACCTTTTGGATACCATGGATCGCGCTGTTTTGTCCAAGGAACTTTTGGTAGATACTCCTGGCAACGGGGCTACGCTTAGTTCGCCCATGCTCTTGCACACTTGGTATCGGACCGCGGAGGCGTCCCGTTGGGTTCGTCACGGCTATTTCTTGATGGCTCGACCGGATTTGCCTTATCGAAAGCCCTTGGATACCCTGGCTTTTTACACGGAAGTTCATTTGGACTCTACCCAAAAGGGTCGATATCTTTTGCAATACAACTTGCAGAATGAAGATGGTCAAGTAGTCGGCGCCCGTCAGGCGTATTCCAGGATTCCTTCTGGCAAACAGGTTCATGCGTTGTTGGGTACGTGGCCTTTGGGCGATTTGGAACCAGGCACCTACCGATTGGTGATGGCGCTCAAAGACAGCAACAACACCACGGTTGACCAAAAAACAATTTCGGTGGTTCGATGGCGTCTTGATGGTTGGGCCAAAACCGGCCTTTGGACAGCTCAAAGTCGTTCCGACGAACCGACCCAGGATTCGCTCAGGGCCTGGGAACAATGGTTGTTCGGTTTGGATAGCAACGCGATTTACCGTCAATGCATGTCCCTAAGACCTCTATGTGATTCCAAGCAACGAGCCACCTTGGATCGGCTGGCCAATGGGCAACCCAAGGACCGGATGGCTATGCAGAATTTTGTTTACCATTTTTGGACCGGTCAAGGTGGGGAGCAGGGCGCCGTTTCAAGGTGGATGGCCTACCAAGAAGAGGTGGACAAAACGGTGACCTTGTTTTCTTCCCGGATTACCACAGGTTACGAAACCGAAAGAGGTCGGGTGTACCTGCAGTATGGTCCTCCCAATTCTAGAACTGTTGTGGACAATGAACCATCTGCTTTTCCCTACGAAGTGTGGTGGTATTACCAAATCAAAGGCCAACGAAATGTCCGCTTTGTTTTTTATAACCCAGACATGGTTACCAACGATTATGTCTTGTTGCATTCGGATGCTTTTGGCGAAAATTCAGACCCGCAATGGCGTCTGCAATTGTTTAGCCGGACGACCGCCTTCCAGAACCTGGATAATTCCATGAACCGTGGACATTTTGGTTCTCATCTGGATGATCATTTGCGAAATCAGTAAAAAGTGGGGCGATTGCTAGCATTCGTGTTGCAGTACCGAATCGGTTATCGTCGCAAAGTCGTGCAGGATAATCTTTTGCGTGTCTTTGGGGAGGCAACGGTCCAGGAAAGGCAGCGGATTGAACGCGGATTTTACGCCTACCTTGGAGGCTTGTTGTGGGATTTGTTACGAAGTCTAAAAATTTCGGGGGATGGTTTAGCCAACCATATCCAGGTCGTGAATCCCGAGGTGCTTACCCAGGCTGGCAACGACCGTCGTTCCCTCGTTTTGTTGACTTCGCATTACGGTAATTGGGAATGGATCGCCCGGCGTTTAGCGGTCGATCGCTCTTTTCAATGTTGGTTTGTTTACAAGCCCCTGGGTAGGCCATGGGCCGAGCGCTGGCTTCGTCGTTGGAGGGAACGCCAAGGGTTGGTGCCGGTTCCTATCAAAGAAGTAAGGACCAAGCTAAGGCAGGCTTTTGAAAACGGCCCCCACTACCCACCAATCGCTTTGTATTTGGGCGCAGACCAATCTCCCACGCCTCACAGCCGATGGATCGTAGGAACCTTCCTGGGTCAGCGAACGCTTATGTACCAGGGCCCCGAAGAATTGAGCCGCGCCTATGGTTTGAAACCGGTTTTTATCGACATCGAGCCTTTGAAGGGAGGGAAGTACAAGGTGCATTTAGAGGAAGCACCGCCACGTTGGGAAGAGGAGCCTGCTGGTTTTTTAATGCAGTGGTATATGGATCGTTTGAGTCTTCAAATTCATCGTTCCCCTTCGCATTGGCTCTGGTCGCATCGCCGTTGGAAGCTTGACGGCCTAGCCACCCAAGTTCCTGCATCATGAAATCCCAGGATCAGGCCCAATCGATGGACTTTTTGCATTTTGCAGTCGTCGTACTTAACTGGAATGGTTTGGATCATCTCCGGCGGTACCTCCCCTCCGTTGCTTCTACCGATTACCCCCGGTGGACCCTGGTGGTCATCGATAACGCATCCACGGACGGTTCCAAGGAATGGTTGGAAGGGTTTGGTTTTGAAGGGATGAGCGTTGTTCATCTCGCATCGAATCAAGGTTATACCGGGGGGTATATGGACGGTCTCCAGGGTATTGAGGCCGATGTGTATGTTTTGTTAAATTCGGATGTAGAGGTTCAAGCCAATTGGCTGCATCCTCTGAACCAGGTTTTTCAACAAGACCCAACGGTGGGGGCCTTGCAACCCAAAATTCTCTCCGATCGGCAACGGGACTCCTTTGAATACGCCGGTGCGGCCGGTGGTATGTTGGATTCCTTGGGATACCCCTTTTGTTTGGGAAGAGTTTTTCAAGATGTAGAAAAGGATCTGGGACAGTACCAGGGAGTGCATCGTATTTTTTGGGCTAGTGGAGCCTGCTTGGCTGTGCGTTCGGGTGTTTTTTGGGAATGTGGGGGCCTGAACCGATGGTACTTTGCCCACATGGAAGAAATAGATTTGAGTTGGCGCATTCAGCGTGGCGGGTATGGGTTGCGCTCGGTTTCCGAATCGGTTGTTTACCATTTGGGGGGAGGTTCCTTGGCCTATGGCAGTCCTCGCAAGACCTATCTTAATTTTAGAAACAGCCTCTTTACCTTGGCCCAAAACCTCCACCCTTCGGAATGCATCCCCAAAATCTTTTCCCGATTGGTCTTGGACGGGGTTGCCGCTGTGTATTTTTTGGGAAAGCGGGAACCTCGTCACCTGTGGGCCATCCTAAGGGCCCATGCCGCCTTCTACGCTGCACTGCCAAGATTGTACCGCCTGCGTCAGAACAGCCCTTGGCCAAGACCCCGTATGTCCGAACTCGATGGCGTATGGCCGGGTACTTTATGGACTTATTTGGGGCTAAGCATAGGGGGCAAACGACGAGTCTTGGGGAAATTGCGCGCCTTTGCCCAGCAGCAACGTATCAAAGAAAGGTAAGAGGGGTAAGGGTGGGAGCCGAGGTCTCAAAGGCTGCAACGCGAACGGGCGCCTGCGTAGGCCAAACGATAAGAATCTGGACCAAATCCACTGACTGTTCCTTTGCAATAAACAGAGAGGGGCGATATTGCGCGAAACGATTCACGGGAAGGCGGGTGGCTCAGGTGCACTTCATAGACCGGTATGGTCAGCATGGCCACAGCATCCGCCAGGGCCACCGAAGTATGACTCCAACCTCCGGCATTCAGCAGGAGGAAGTCCGGAAGGACCCGGTCCTGATCGGCTTTTCCAAGGGGCACCCATTCTTGTATTTTCTGGATAAGTTCGCCCTCGTGGTTGGTTTGAAAAAAATCCAAACGATCCAAAGGGTATTCCTGACGGAGTTGATCCAGAATTTGGTCCATGCTTTGGGTCCCGTATATGCTGGGCTCGCGTACCCCCAAAAGGTTGAGGTTCGGGCCGTTGAGAATCCATGCATGGATTGCTTTCATCGATTCAAAGGTAGGCGATGAAAAGGGGTCTTTCAACCAAACTCATGCAGCGACAGGATCAACAATGGGTCGAATTGGGTCCTTTGTGGTCCCTTCAACTCAAAGGATACCGGGCCTGGTTGGGCCTCGAAAAGTCCTTGGCCCCTCTAACGATGGAGGCCTACCTGAAGGACATTCGTCAGTTGGCGTTTTGGCTTCGAGGAGTTTACGGAGCAGAAGCTGTTGATCCTACCAAAGTTACGAAAGTGATGTTACGGGAATGGTTGGCCGGTTTGACTGAATTGGGCCTGCAGGCGGTATCGCAGGCCCGCATGCTTTCGGCCACAAAGTCATTTTATGGGTACCTTGAGCAAGAAGGCAGCGTACTTCACCAGCCTGCGGCCTTGCTTGAATTGCCCAGGCTGTCTCGCAAACTCCCGACCGTTCTTAGCATCGCCGAGGTCCAGGATATGATCCAACGGGTAGACCAATCCCTTCCTTCCGGTCTGCGCGATCGCTGCATCTTGGAGATTATGTATGCCTGTGGTTTGAGGGTAAGCGAAGTGGTGGGCCTTCAAAGAGCTGATTTAATGTTGGACCTGGGTTTGGTCCGGGTACGAGGGAAAGGAAACCGAGAGCGATTGGTGCCCCTGGGTTCAGAAGCCATCCAAAACCTGGGCCTCTACCTTCGCTGGGCCGATGCCGAGCAACGAATGGCAAGGGATGGGGAAGGGTTTGTTTTTTTGAGTCGTAATGGCAGGCCTTTAACCCGGATGGTGGTGTTTTTATTGGTCAAAAAACAAGCAACCCTCTGTGGAATTGGCAAAGTCGTCGGCCCCCATGCTTTTCGGCATGCTTTTGCAACCCATATGGTGGAAGCCGGAGCGGACCTAAGGGCCGTTCAGGAAATGTTAGGACACCGATCCATTCTCACCACCGAAATATATACCCACCTAAGCCGGGACTATCTCCGGGAAGTGGTCCAGCGTTTTCATCCGCTCAGTGGAGCGGCTCGTTCGAAGTCCCGCTGAGGCGGGCCATTTCTTCTTGGAGCGCACGAATCTTGTTCAAAGCATCGGCCTCTTTTTTGTTTTCCAAATCAAGGACTTTGGGAGGGGCTTTGGAAACAAAGGCCGTGTTCTGGAGTTTTTGACGAACCATGGCCAAAAAGTTTTGTTGGTATTCCAAATCTTTTTTTAATTGCTCCATCGCTGCTTCGGTATTCAAAATCACCCCTGGGTTGACCATTACCTTGTGGGAGCCACAGAGCAAGGCCGATTGATGTCCTTGGGTGCCATCTTTGGAATCCGAGCTGATCCGAGTATAGGTAAGTCGCTGAAGAATAGGCTCAAAATCATCCAAAAACACAGCGTCTTCTCCCCTGGTTAGGGTCAAAGGATGTCGGACCCCCAATTGGTTGCTCCCTTTGAAATTGCGTAAGGCGACCACCAGTTCGAGGACCATGGAGGCCTGATTGAGGTAGGCTTTGTCAAAAGGCCTTGCTTTGGGGTAGTCGGATAGGCACAAAAATTCTTTCTCGTTTCGTAGGTTTTGAGGGTTGCGGAAATCCTTCATGCGATGAAACAATTCTTCGGTCACAAAAGGCATAATGGGGTGAAGGAGAGCTAACAAATCGCGGTAAAATTCTGCACTTTGTTCCAACACCGAACGATGAATGCGCGTGCCGTATTCGGGTTTGATCATTTCCAGGTACCAGGAACAAAAATCATCCCATACCAATTTGTAAATCAAACGAATGACTTCGGATAGACGATAGCTTTGGTAAGCGTTTTCGATTTCATCGAGGGCCTGCCCCAAACGTTGACCAAACCACTTCATAGCCGGGCCTGCCGTTTGGGTCGTAGTCGATTCATCGGGACCCTGCTCGTGCCAGCTCAAAAGAAGTCGGTAAGCATTCCATAATTTATTCGCAAAATGCCGACCCTGTTCCAGTTGCGTTTCGTCAAAGAGTAAATCGTTCCCGGCAGGTGAGCTAAACAACAAACCCATGCGCAGGCTGTCGGCACCGTATTGTTCGATCAAGTCCAAGGGATCCGGGGAATTGCCCAGGGATTTGGACATTTTGCGTCCTTGCTTATCACGAACGATCCCGGTGAGGTAAACGTCCTTGAATGGTACCTGACCAAGGAATTTTTGGCCGGCCATAATCATGCGGGCGACCCAAAAAAACAAGATATCGGGACCGGTGACCAGGACCGCTGTTGGATAATAATAGGCCAATTCGCCTGTAGAAGGTTTTGTAGGTGAGGGGTTTATAAAATCAGACTCAAAAACAGACATGGGCCATAGCCAGCTCGAAAACCACGTATCCAAGACATCTTCGTCCTGACGTAGGTCGGAAGGCGACCACTTTCCTTCGGTCTGGGAGGCTGCTTCCTGTACCGTGGCAGCCACCCATGTGGACCCATCGGGGGAATACCATGCCGGGATGCGATGTCCCCACCATAATTGCCTTGAAATGCACCAATCCCTGCAATTTTCCATCCAATGCCGGTAGGTTCCCATGAATTTATCGGGAAAAAGCCGTACTTCACCTCCCAAAACGGCCTCCAAAGCCGGTGCGGCCATGTCTTTCATTTTAACAAACCACTGAAGGCTTAGTCGAGGTTCCACCACGGCGTTGGTACGCTCGCTGTGACCTACCGAGGAGGTATAATCTTCCACTTTCTCGAGTGCGCCTTCGGCTTCCAGCATGGGGAGAATCGCTCGCCGAGCCTCCATCCGGTCCATTCCGACCAGGATCGTTGCATCGCTGTTCAAGCGGCCTTGAGGGTCCAAAATGTCTAAGCAAGGGAGGCGGTGCTTGAGACCTATTTCGTGATCGTTGGGATCGTGCGCGGGCGTTATTTTGAGGCAACCGGTTCCAAACGTTGGGTCAACATAGGGGTCCGCGATGATGGGGATTTCTTTGCCGATTAAGGGGATTCGAACGGTTTGACCGACCAAGTGTCGGTAGCGTTCATCCTCCGGGTGCACACAAACCGCAGCATCGGCCATGATGGTTTCGGGACGGACCGTGGCAACGGTTAACGTGGCATCGCTACCCACCACCGGATAACGGATATAAATCATTTTGGAGGCTACCTCCTTGAAAATCACTTCGTCATCGGCCAGGGCTGTTTGGCCCAGCGGATCCCAATTCACCATTCGGGTTCCCCGGTATATTAAGCCTTCGCGGTAGAGTTGAACAAAGGCGTCCACCACAGCCTGGCTTAGTTCCGGACTCATGGTAAAAGCTTCCCGTTCCCAATCCAGCGAGGCCCCCAATTTGCGCAATTGACCTAGAATGATCCCTCCGTATTTCTCTTTCCAGGCCCAGGCATGTTCTAGGAAAGCCTCTCGGCCCATGGCTTGTTTGTCCAAACCCTTTTCGGCCAAGTGCTGAACGACTTTGGCTTCGGTTGCGATCGAAGCGTGGTCGGTTCCCGGAACCCAACAAGCGTTCTTGCCTTGCATACGGGCTTTGCGAACCAACATGTCCTGGATCGTATTGTTCAGCATATGACCCAGGTGCAGGACGCCGGTCACATTGGGAGGAGGAATAACCACGGTGTAGGCTTCGCGATCGTCCGGTTTGCTGTGAAAACAACCGCTTTGGGTCCAGCGCTCGTACCAACGGTCCTCAAGGCCCCGTGGTTGGTATTGTTTGGATTCGTTCATGGGTAGATGACAACAAATCTACTTTTCAAAGGCTTCATAAGGGTTTTCTGTGGTCAATTTTGCAATGTGCGCGCTTCTCTCAGGGTCTTGGTTTGGATGATGCCTCTATGGCTCCTCCTGGTTTGGTGCACCGGGCCCCAAGAACTGGATCAAGGGCGCAATCTTCAAGAGGATCGGGCTTTGGGCGCTCGTTTTCGGAACATTCAAGGCCAAACAGGCTATGTTGGCAAAGAAGTTTGCCGCAATTGCCATGCCGAGATTTACGATACCTACATGGAGACGGGGATGGGGCGGTCCTGGGGTTTGGCTCCTGAACATTCGCGGGCCCCTTGGGATGGCCCACCGGCGCTGGTCCATGATACGGTTTTGAACTTGACTTACCAGGCCTTTCGTCAAAACGAGTCCATGTTTGTTCGTGAATTTAGGTTGGACCAGAAGGGAGATACGGTTCACAATCGCCTGGAGAGGGTTGATATGGTGGTGGGATCGGGGCAACATACCAACAGTCATTTGCGATGGCGCAACGGAATGCTATGCCAATTGCCCCTTACCTACTATACCCAAGAAGGTCGTTGGGACCTTCCCCCTGGTTACGAAAAAGGCAACAACGCCCGTTTTAGTCGCCCCATCGAGGCCGAATGCATCCAATGCCACAACGCCCACCCTGTCGCCGGCAAAGAGGCCTTTAATCATTACCTGCGGGTGCCTGAAGGCATTGACTGCGAGCGTTGTCATGGTCCTGGTGCCTTGCATGTGGCCGAAAAAAGCCGGGGCCAAATCATAGATACCTCGGCCGGTCCGGATTATTCCATCGTCAATCCCCGACGCCTTAGCCCCGGTTTGCAGAATGATTTATGTAAGCGATGCCATTTGCAAGGGAATGCGGTCCTCAAGCCAGGAAAGACCTTCGCCGATTTCAAGCCAGGCATGGTGCTCAGCGATGTGTTATCGGTTTTCTTGCCTCGGCACCGCAACCACGAAGATTTTTTTATCATGGCATCGCACCCCGATCGTTTGGCCCAATCGGCTTGTCTAACCAAGGAACCTTTGTCTTTGCGATGCATTTCCTGTCATAACCCTCATCGCTCGGTTCTCAAAACCGATGCGGCTGTTTACGATCGAACCTGCCATGGGTGCCACGGGGATGGTCAGAAGAGCGCTTCGTCGTTCCCGTCAAGCGGTGCACCAGAAGCAGCCTGTTCTGCGCCACTCAAAGCCCGAAGGGTCCAAGGAAACCGCTGCGTGGCCTGTCACATGCCCAAATCCGGTTCTTCGGACATACCGCATGTCCGTATCACCGATCATAAGATTCAGGTCCCACCCCATCAAGGCAGCGGGACTTTCCAAAAATGGCCCGAACGGGGTGCTCTTTTGGGGTTGGCCTCCCTGAATGAAAGCCGACCCGACCCGATGACCTTGGCCAAGGCTTGGTTGCAATATGTTGAACGATTTGATGGGGAAGAGCAGGGTCTGGATTCCGCCAAGCGCTTGTTGGAGCAGACTCCGATGCGTTCACGCAAAAGCGTATGGGTCGAAAATCAGGTGCATTGGATGTATCTGTCCGGACAAGCTGCTGCATGGGATGCCTTGGTTCAAAGCCATGCCAATTTTGTGAAAGCAGAGCGTTGCGATGCCTGGACAGCCTATCGCATCGGTGAACTTCTGACGATGCGCAACGATCCTGTTGGAGCGGCTGTGTACTTACAGCGTGCCGTGGATTTGGTTCCAGGCTCTTCGGACTTTGTGCTCAAACTGGCCTTGAACGAGCATCGTTTGTCCCGCAGGGAAGGGGCCATGCGGCGTTTGCAAAAATTAACGGAAACGGACCCGGATTATGTTCCGGCCTATGCCAATTTGGGCTTCATGTTCTTGGAATCTGGTCAGCCACTGAAGGCTAATGATTGTTACAACAAAGCTTTGCGTTTGGATCCCGATCATGTGCCCACGCTTATGAATCGTATTGGTTTGCGAATCCACCAAGGTCAAAAAAAGGAAGCGATCCGGTTGTTGGATGATATGTTGAAGCGCTACCCCGGTGACCCCCGTGCCCTGGCCCTGAAAAATCAAATAAAGCCTTGAAGATAAAGTCGCTACGAATTATTTTTCTGGGTGGCTTGGTGGGTTTATCCCTGGTCGCAATTGATTTAGGACTGCCTAGGTCTTTTCCTTCTTTTCCAGCACAAAGGCATTCAACATGGCCTGAATTATTGAGCGATTTACCGTATTCTGGATCGGGGGATTCTTTTTTTAAAGCCAGAATATCCATTTACCAAAAGGTAGCTGGCTTTGGTTCCCCGCAGCCAGGCCATTATTTATTTACAGGCAAAATTTCTTTGTTGACTTGGATTCGAACCATCGAACGTGGTCGGCAAACCCCTGTTCGTTTGATTCTCAATAAACAAAGGACCCCCCAACGTTTGGCTGCTTTTTTGGGTCAAAAACTGATGGCGGACTCAGCAGCTTGGATGGCCGTACTTAGAGATTCGGTGGATATGGACGGAAGGCGTTGGGATGCCCAAAACACCCTACTTTATTTTTTACCGGACACCTACGAAGTGTATTGGACAATCCAACCTCGGGCCTTGATGGAGAAAATGAGAGGCGAATTCCATCGCTATTGGAAGCCCGAAAGAAGTCAACAAGCCCAAGTTCAAGGTTTAACTCCCCGCGAAGCCATGATTCTTGCTTCGATTGTCGAGGAAGAATCCCAATACACGGCCGAAAGACCTCGCATTGCCGGGGTTTATCTCAACCGATTGCGCTTGGGCATGCCATTGCAGGCGGATCCTACGGTCAAATTTGCTTTGGGTCGCTTTGAATTGCGAAGAATTGGGGTGGATCATACCCTCCATGCCTCCCCGTACAATACCTACCGACGCACAGGTTTGCCCCCTGGTCCCGTTTGCATACCTTCCAAGAACGCCATCAAGGCTGTTTTAAAGCCTGAAAAGCACGGGTATCTTTATTTTTGTGCGGACCCGGAGCGAGTTGGTACCCATCGATTTGCCAAAACATACAGGGAACATACCCAAAATGCAAGGGATTACCGCAAAAGCCTGGATCGAAGGGGGGTCAAAATTCAGTCTTAGACCTTACCTTTGCAGGCCTTTGCCCAGGTGGTGAAATTGGTAGACACGCTACTTTGAGGGGGTAGTGGGAGTAATCCTGTGCTGGTTCGAGTCCAGTCCTGGGCACCTAGAGAGAAGCGCCGGTTCGGTTGGAAAATCCGAACCTTAACGGCGGATGAACAAAGGCAGGGATAGGTTCGGTTCTTGAGCCGCCCTCAAAATATAGACCCCTGAAGCCAAACCTTGGAGATCCAATCGCATTTGTTGGTCTGACTCTTGAACCGATACGACCCGGAAGGATCTTCCCGTGGCGTCGGTGAGCAGCCAGTCTTGCGGTAGAATTTGTTCATTCATTCCAAGAATACGAACATCGTCCGTAGCAGGGTTTGGATAAAGGGTCCATGCTCGGTTCCCTCGCACGATTTCGTTTAGGCCAACGCCTGGTTGGTATGTTACATTAATGCAGGTGGTGTCGTTGCTGGAGTTCATGTCACCATTCATGCGGACCCAGGTGCACAACGTACCGGATCGAAGGGCTCCTGAACTTAACAAGGTGGTGAATTGATGGCTGATGGAATCCCCTGGCAGGATGGAACCGGCCGGAATCGTGTGGTAAACCGGGGCCTCGATGGAGAATTTGTACCCCATTTGGATGGGTTGGCCGTTCACCGAACTACCGGCGTTCAGGGCCCTGAATAGAACCGGGGTTGGGGTATTTAACAAGGCATTGGCCTGCGGCGATACCAAGCGAAGCGCACGAACATCTTCAAAATTGGCCCAAGCCACTGAAACACCGAGGAAATAATCCTCGGTAAAACGAAAGCGACAAGGTGCCCAAAGTCCGCCCAGGTATTCGTAGGATCGGTTGGAAACCGGGGGGGTGCGGTCCCAAGCCAGGGTCACATTGGAACCGGCAGGCATCACCCATAAAACATAAAAACCTCCGCTAGGAATGCTGACTTGGGTTCCTGCCGTAGGGATCACACTGTTCACACCAACCGTGTACGAAGTGGGAGAAGCATAGACGGAGTCGAGCAAAGTCCCGGGGCCGCCGTTGGGTCCGTTATCATCGTAAATCTTCAGGTAACAACCGCTGGCTAATGGATCGGCGGCAATGGTGATGTTATAACCGTTGATTTGGCAAGGGTAAAAGGGCGGTTTGATATAATAACCAATTCCTCCACTACCCCCGCTCCAAGAGATCCCCCCGGGTTCTGGGGTTGCATCGTGATAAACCAAGGGAATTTGGGTTCCTACAGTATCCACAGCGATGATCTTGGACTGTAGTAGATTGTTGGAAGCCACCAAATCACCGGTGATCCCGCTGACCTGCGATATCATGGTGTAGATGCCAGGATCGGTGGGAATGAGCGGAGCGCCCAGGCTCAAGGTAGTATCGGTGCCCGGTAACAACGAGGAAACTTGTCCGCTTCCACTGGTTCCAATCGCTGTGGGGTGGCTAACGCTGGTGGTTACATTGATGGATTGGATGGTTTGGTTTCCAAAGTTCTTAATGTTGGTGGTGGAAGGAACAGCGGTATAACGTTTTACAAAAACTCCACCGTTGCCTTCCTCCATGTTCCAGTGAACCCCTCCATCGACGGCTTGGTAGGTCGTGGTGGTGGGGTAATAAAATTTGACGGAATATCCCCCGACCGGGTAAATATTTTTGGAATGTTGCAAACCTAATTGCCCCGTGATGTTCTCAATGCCGATGGTGATATCATCGCCTTGGGTCATGCCCAATTGGCTTTGGTAATTAAAGGTGATGCTCCGATCGGAGCGGACCAACACAATTTGAAACGAATTGCTGCCGATGAAAGAGGGCGTACCTATCGTCCAGAAGGGTACATTGATCCAGCTAATGACGATGGTATCCGAGGTATTCCGGTAATAGCAGGTCCCGGGATTGCCCGTTCCGTCAAAGTTCAGATCCGACATCATCCCGGCAATGAAATTATGAGGGCTGGCCGTGTTGGGAATAAGGGGAAACGGGGAGGCAAAATTGTTCCCGCTAAAACTCAAGTAGCCGTTGGAGCCAATCCAGACTTGGGTAGGGAAATACCAATAAAATTGAAACCCGTCTATAAAACCAAAAGGTCCAGCAAAATTATCATCCCCCAGGCCAGTCACTTGGATGCCCGAGGTGGTGATATCAATCCATTGGTAAGCAGGGCCACCGGGTTCGTTGGAATCCTTCCAGGTATAGCCATAGGCATCAGGACCCCCGGCGGCGGCCAAACAACCTTTTCCACCCCCTGGTGTGAGGAGCAAAACACACAAAAAAGGAAGGAGACGCTTCAAAAAGTTCGAAATAGGCTTCATAGGATGGTTTTAAAGGAAAAACGGCTTTTTTTCGCCTTCTTCCCAGCTAAAATTAAGGAGAGAACCCTATTCGTAGTAAAGCCTGATAACGATGCGTCGGTTTTGGTTTTGTTTGTCCGGCAAAAAATTTCCACCTGCATCCCGGTCTTCAACCAATTTGAACGCATCGGCGTATCCAGAAGCCTTGAGTTTATCGGCCGGTATGCCTGCTTCAAGGAAATACCGTACTACACCAGAGGCCCTTGCTGCGCTAAGCTCCCAGTTGTTTTTGAAACGAACGGTTGTAATGGGTGCACCATCCGTATGCCCTTCCACATCTATTTTGAAACTTCGATCCTTGAGTTGGGATAACTGTTTAACGATTTGGCCTACGATATCCCGGCCCATTGGAAGGAGGTCCGCTTCCCCCAAGCTAAAAAAGCTGCTACCGCTAAAGAGCAAGCGTATTTCGTAGTCCTTGGGCTGTAAGCTCAAAACCCCTCGCTCAATGGGTCCCTGAAGTGTTTTGGTTAAACTATCGTTCAGGGACTGAATAGGGTAAAAGAGGGCCGAACTTTTTTGTTGATCTGATTCGGCGTTCGCCTTCGTTTCGGCCATCGCCGTGCTACCCTCCGACTCGGAATCGGATTTAGAAATCATCACCTGGGCCATTTCTTGGGTAGATAAACTTGACAAAACCACAAAAAAAGCCAGAAGCAACGTCATTGTATCCATATAAGTGGCTTCCCACAAATTGGAAGGGGCTTCTTCCAAGGCCGTTGTATTCCTACGACCTGGGTATCGATTGTTACTCATCGTTACGGAACGAACCTAAACAGTGGCCTCGGTTTGAGCTCTGGACATGGCCGAAAGTTGGTCCAGGATAAACAATTCAGGTTTGTTCTCCATGGTTAGTATAACCCCCTCAAGTTCAACCTCGTACCACATTTGGTCGGACATGATGCCCTGCGAAACTTTCTTGGCAAGGGGTTGCCAAATAAATTGGGACATAATCAAGCCATAGAAGGTTGTCATAAGGGCCAAGGCCAAGGCAACCGCCAAACCACGGTAATTGGTAAAATCCGATAGCATCACAATCAGACCCATGAGGGTCCCTAACATACCGTAGGCAGGGGATGAGGAGGCCAAGACATTGATGGCCTGCAGCGGCATGGATTCTTTTTGAATGATGGTGTGGATTTTGTGATAACCCAAAATTCGAATTTCCTCGGTGTTGTAATTGGTACTGAGCAATTCGGCGAGGTACAAGCGAAACCCTTTGGCTTGACCATCGGTCAGGTTTTGAATGGTCCCCTGTTTGTCAGCCTTGAGTTGCCTAAGAAGGTTCATGGTTGACTCCAAACGATCTTCTTTAACGGATTTTTTGAGGAAAGGAGGTCTTAATCTGCGAATGGCATTCAAAACGACTTCGGTAGGGAAGGAGACAAAGGCTTGAAAAAAGGATCCGCCCAAAATCACAAAGAGGGAGGCGAGGTTGAGGGCTCCACCAAGGGCTTCTATTTTGAAAAGCCCAAAGGAGTCCAACGAACCCAACATGAACAGTCCCAGCGAAATAAATAAGCAGAGAGCTGTGACCAGTTTTTTGTTCATGAGCTTTTGTGTTTAGGCCGGTATGGAATTTTGGCTTGATACCAATCAATCCAAATTGGCTTGGTCTCTGTTCGAAATTGAAATTCTTTTCTCGAATTCAGGGTCTAGCTTTTGTGCAATGCTCCAACAGGAATCACCTTCTCCGAATTTGCCTTGTAATTTATAAATACTACCCAACAACATGTAGGCATCGCTGGTTGGGTGCCAAGATATGGTTTGTTTAACCAGGCCCTCAGCCTCTGCGTATCGCTTTTCGTAAACCACTTTTTGGGCTTTGACCAGATTGCTCGTTATCAAATTGGCCAAAAAAACGAATTGCTCGTATTTGAGTTGCTTGACCTCGCGGTTAATGGTATCGACGGGAGGTTTGTTTTGGGTACTGTCCTTGAGAGCTTGAATGTTCTCCTTACGGTTTTTGCCAGCGGTACGGATACGTACCAAAGCCTTACGTCCGGTACATGACTCAAGGGTTGTCCAAATTAGTATAAAAGCGAGGACTTGGAGAATTTTGGTAGATTTCATGCGTTTTCTGGGGATTCTTGGTCAGTTAAGACGGGATTGGATTCGGATGAAATTTGGTTAAGTTTTCCTGATTCTTTAAATGCAAGGAGGGATTTGAGGAACCCGCGACGCAGAGTCTCGGTTTCATTCGAAGGGCGATAGCCTTGCGACAAAACTTCTTTAAGTAACAATTGCTCACGCGCTGGTCTCAAAGCCAGCAATCGCTCGGTGACAGCCGCATCGTCACCCACCAATTCCACGAATTCATTGCTTCCCAGGGAGGCAATGCCTTCACTAAGGGCTTCGTTGGGATAGGATAAGACATCTTCCCAGAGAACCACCTTATCCCGAATGTAATCGTGCATTTTGGAATCGGTTTCCAAGAGTTGGTTTAACATTTTTTCTTGGTTGCTAAGACTTGCACTGCGAACATTTTCCAAAACCATGGCATAAGCCTTGGCCTGGGGTCCCGCGGCTTCTCGCATTCGGTTCATCCCTGCAAAGAGGCTTGCCGACAAGTCTGCAAAATTCTTGAACTTTAGGTCTTCTAGCAACGGATACTGGGTCAGGATTTTGGTTGTTTGTTCGGCACCAAGGGCAGCCAAAATGCGGGCTTTTCGATCGGCTCCCAATCCTTCCAAAACCATGAGACAATGCAAAGGGGTTTCGGGTAGGAGAAGCTGGTAAATTTCTTCGTCGCTTAGGTAATTAATGAAAGGAAAAAATCCCATTTTGGCTTGCTTGTTCATCGCCATTTGGAGATCCTTGAGAGCGATTTCACGGTCCCTCGGATTGTTACGATCGGTGTTCCACTCCTTCCAAAGGGATTGCAAATGGTTGGAGGTTCCCTCTTCTAAATGCCTCTGCAGTAAAACAAAATAATCTTCTCCGTAGGGGTATAGCATTTGGATGACTTTGGGGTATCCCGACTCTCCCTGCTCTCGGAGGATCTCTTCAAGGGCCAAAGCCAGCCTTTGGCGTTGGTTAATCAACCATTCCATCAGGGGGTCGCTGTAGACCGGGAGGGTTGATGATGGGTCCTGGGTTTGCAAATTGAGGACTCCGGAACCAAGCCCAGCATTGTTATCGCGCTGTTGGGCTTGCTCCGCAGGAACGGCCCTTTCGGGTGCCGCAGTCCTGCCCCCGGTTTGAATGCCTGCCCCCGCCGTTGCCGCACCGGCATCCTTGCCTTTGAGCCTGCCATGGAGCATCAAACCCAAGAATACAAAAAGGCCCAAAAGCCCCAAGCCCAAACCCAGAGTCAGGGGCAAAGTTGAACTCAGCTTCTCTAAATTTTGGCGCAATGCCTGCATGTTTTTGGCCTCTTCGCGGGATGGTTCGGGGCTCCGTTGTTCGCTTAACCCGGGGGAATCCAAGGCTGAATTTCCATCTTCTATGTTTTTAGGAAAACTGGTTTGTTTGACAGTAATGTTATCACCGCGGGCAGTGTTCAAACGAAGCAAGGAAGAAATAAAACCTTTAAAGAAATTAATGGTATTGGTGGTGATGGCGCTGTCCACCAACATCACGACTTGAATTTGGTCAATTTGAGGTCCCATCATTTCGGGACTTATGTTATCGCTTCCTGGTCTGTCCTTTGCGCTTTGGCCACGCTCAACAGTTACGGCAGTTCTACGCCGTGAATTAAAAATAGGTAGGGCCGGTAACATGGTTAAAATCTCCTCGGACTCGGGGGTGTTGGGGTCGGTTAGTCCCTTGGCCGCTTTGTCTTTGGTTAATCCGGCATTCATCGGAATACGCCCTTCAATTTGGACCGAAATATGAAAGAGGTTGGCGTCCATGTAACGACTAACCTGGTTCTGCAATTGGTTGGCAATTTCGGATTCGTAGGCAAATTGTTCCAGCGTATTGAGAGGGCGGTAGGCCACACTTTCGGTGTTCAAAGCCCGATTCTCTGTCCCTTTGTTGTCGGCATTGGAGGGAGCTTTGGTGCTGCCTGTGTTCCCTACGCCTTCTTGCCCCCAAGTTGTTGGTATTCCTATCGTAAACCCTATCCAGATGAGCAAGGAAATATAAGGTTTTGATAGATACATAAAGGGCTTTAATCTTGGGGTTTAGATGGAGACAAATCTATAACCTGTTCCTTGATTTTTTGTAAAAAATCTTGCAATGGGATTAAAATTTCAGGATTCCCCTTTTGGGCCTCCAACCACCACCTTTCGGCCTCCTCTTTTCGACCATTGAGGAAAGCAATGGATCCTTTGAGTGCCAAGGCATGGTCTGTTTTGAAGTTTCGAAGGGAGGCATCGACGCTGGCTTCGGCTTCTTCCAACATACCCCGGTAAAAGAATTCCTGACCCTCCATAAAAGCTTTAACGGATTGCCCAACCCGGCTCCCCAATTCGCCCTCGAGGAGGGCCATTGGGGCGGTTCGGTTTTGGGTTTCAGGGGCGTTTTGGCGTTCAACCATTTTGTTATCCAATTCAAGGAGCCATTCAGGTCGTAAAACGATCCCGGTATCAAGCAAATTGGGAATATTGGGTAACCATGCGGTATCGGCTCCAATTTCGGCCCTAACCTCTTGGCGTATTTTTTCCAGGTATTTCATCTCCGGTATGATGAGCATCGGGTTCCTTTGCTTTGCTTGGTACCACAAAGTCATGGCCTCTTCGCGTCGACCGAGGACAAAAGCAATGGAACCTTTGAGGGCAAGAGCGTAGTCCGTTCTGAAATTGCTTAATGATAGATTCAGATTCAACAAGGCTTCGGGAATTCGGCCCGAATAGAATAGACCCTGGGCTTCAACAAAGGATTTGATGGTTGTTTGAAGGATTTTGCCTAATGAAAATTCCAACTCAGACAAGTTCTTCATCTCAAAGGGTTTGGTGGTGTCGACCGGTCTGGGTTGAAGTTGGATTTCCAGTCCTTCGAGGAAATCTCCTTCTGGCATGGTCTTGATGGTAAAGCGCAATGTATCCGGCCCTTGAAGTCTACGCATAAAAGCCAATTGTAAACTATCTACCAGCAAATAGTATTCACCCGGTACCAAACCATGGGTGTAGAAACTTCCGTCCGAATAGGTTCGAATGGTTTTGGGTTCGTCTTCGCTCCCAACCCGTTTGACGTGAAGTCGTAATCCGGGTTGAGGCACCATTTTGCCGTTTCGGTTGTTGAGGACCATCCCTTCGATGGTCCCTGTCCTGTAAAGGGGTAAATCGATGTGTTTGTAGCGGTTGGGGTCCGTAACAAAAGTGAATTTGGGTTTGAGTGGTGCCAGGGTAGCATCCGGCAAGGCTGTAACATCCAGGGTCGCACGGTATTTCCAATAGCTTTGCAATTGGGTAATTAACAGGGAACTATCGTTACCCGTAAACATCGTAGCCGATTGGTCCAGCAGGATGGAATTCGCCAAGACAATGGGTTCGCCTTTTTCATAAAGGCTGTTTGCGTTTTCATCGAGGAACATTCGAATTCGTATTCCGGCTCGTCCGACCTGATCGCGGTTGGTTGCAACCAATAATTTCTTTTTGATGTCACCACCGAAGGATCCACTAAAATTTTGGGTCAACTCATTGGTAACCACCACGGGATTCGCCCTCAAGGTAGCTTGGGTTGCTGAACGAACCCGACGAAAGTCAAAAAGCAAGCCAACACTGAAAATATTGGCTCTGTTGAGGATATCCCGATCGTAGTTAAGATTGATTCGGCCTGTCTTCCAAACCGTCTGCGAGAACTGCAGGGATCCCAAAGCTTCGGCATCAAATCGTTGCATATCGTGGCGAAACTGTGCTCTCAAAAACATACCCCGCATCAGCACCGGAATGCTGGGTGTTCTGGGCACCATGTAGGTTAGCGTAGCGGTAGCAAGACGTTGTCGAACCAAATCTCTTTCTGCTAAATCAACCAATTCCTCCCGGTAATTGAGGCGGGTTACAATAGGTCCAATTTTGGCGTTAAAGTCAAATTGCATTCGCAAATTGGTTTGGTTCTTGCGCCATACTTGCTCTGCACTCGCTCGAATCCCGTACGTTCTTTTGCCAATGCTAAACGGAAAAAAGTAATTAATCGAAACATCCCTCAAAGGTGTTTTAACCAATGTTTTGGCAGCCATCGAGGAGGTGTAGTCGCTGTACTGAACAAACAGGGCTGTATTGTTGGCGTAATTAACTCCAAAATTGAAACGATTCATGATACCAGGCAGGACATCCACGTTGAGGAGGTATTGGTCCAACAAGCGAAGGGAGGCACTGCCGTACGGTATGAGGCCCTGTTTTTGGAGCGTGTCTATGGAACGATAGGCGCCCAGACGCAGGGTAAGGTTGTTGGTAAGCCCGTAGGCTAGGCTGGCATGCCCTGCTATGTTTTTTTGAATTCCCTCGTTCGCTATTTCCGGTAAACCAGCCTGGAGATTGTAATCCAAAAAACCTTTGGGAACAAAGGTGAAGGGAATTTGAAGCTGGCGATCTTCCATAATCACCTCGCCTTTGGGGGTATAGATTCGAATCCCTACGCGGACGGTTCCGTAGGAAAGAGGCGTTTTGAATCGGTAATAACCAATTTCGTCGGCCCGGACAAAGTCCACCAATTGACCGGCAATTAAGAGTTCAACTTCGGCATCTCGTTCGGTAAACCCATCGATTACAAAGACATCCAAAACCCTTCGTGGTATGATTGGGGTGTTGGATAGGCTGAGACCAACAATTCGCCCTCCGGATGGACCACCTAAACCCGCCTGACCTACGAGAATATCACTGATGGCCGGATTGCCCGTTTCGTTGAGACCTTGTTTGAATACATAACGCCAACGCGTTGAACTCAGGGTTTGACGAGACGATGAATCGGATTGGAAACCGCTTAGCGTTCCCTGAAGATCGCCCCCCATGAATTCTATCCCTGAACTAACAAGGTAATTGTAAGTACGACCATAAGTTCCGTCGGTTACACCGAGGTTGTAATCCAACATCCCAGGGGCCACCGTGCGCCTTTCCCGGGGGTACAAAATGGGGTAAGTCTTGAGGAGGTTTTCCGGAGCCAATCGCTTCAGCTTGTCCCGGATGGCCAAACGCTTGTAACGGTCGTCGATTGGTAGATCCCTTTTTGTAACAACACTCAAAAGGAGTCCGTAAGTGTTTATGGTGAATTCAAGTCCGAAAATTTCATTGAACAATTCTGGGACCAAATAGAGGTCTGTTTCGCCTAAGTGGAATTGATCAGCCTTGAGAGGACGGGTTACCCCGTTTACCGTTATCGTAAAATTAACCGGGTCGACTTCCCAAGGATTTATTTTGAAAGGATAGGTTCCTTTGAAGCCGAGTTGACTGTTGTTTTTTTCAAAGGGAATAAGGAACATGCTCAGCAATTCCGTCAACCCGAGATAGGGCTGTTCACCTCGAAAAACACATGGAACATACACCTGACCCAACGAAGGGTAGGCAAAGGTCAACATGATATCATCCGTCTCCTGGGGCTTTTCCTGCGCTCTGGTTGGAGTATTAACCAAAAAGAAGCCAAGAAACAGCAGGCCTACCCGCAGCAACCACCCTGTAGCCATGCCGTACCGTCCTGAGATGGAATTATTTGGGAACCAAAACCGCCTGGTGTTTGATGGGCGGAGCTTGAATTAAGTCTTCGGATGGAATATCGTTCCTTATCGTTTCAAAGACAAAGTCCGCCGTAAAGTAATCCCTGGGTGCGTCCTCTGGCAGGGTAAAAAAGAAGCGGCGACGTCCAGTGAAATACAAGGCAACCGTGTTACGATTTTCAGATAGAACCTTACCGGAAGCATCTTTGATGGTCATACGTACCTGGCCCAAAAACGGAGCGTTGCCGGTGGTTTTATAATTGAAATCCATGGTCAAAAGGTTGCTATCGATCTTGGACTCTACTTTGTTTATTTGTACGCCGGTGCTGACATCACCATTTTTGTAAAAGGCAACAATCACCTGTTCAAAACGGAGACTAACCCGGGTGGCAATTCCGGTGGTATCATCCGTTGCACCAATTTCTTGGGCTTGGGGTGCACTTACCACTTTAATACGCGTAAAGAGTACACCCGGTGCTTTTCCTTTGGGAACACGGGCCTGTAGGCGTACGATTTGTTGTTGATTGGGAGGTAAAATAAAGGTTCTTGGAAAGGCTTTGAGGTAAGGGTTGAGTCCAAAATCCCGTGCGTTCGTGCTGTCATCGTAACGCATAATGAGTGTACCGGCCGAGTCCTGGTCGGAATAACCAAATTGAAAGCTGATCGAAATTTCCTGCGCCACTCCTGAATTGTTGGAGACATACAGGTTTCCAATTCCGTATTTATCCAAATACACCGCAGTAGGTGCCAGCGATAATTGAGCCAAGGCTGAAAACTGCAGGATGGCAAAAAACAAAAGGAGGTACAACTTTTTCATAACAATTGTTTAGGACAGCGGCTCGCGCAGTCAGTTTTGGTAAAGTATATTTATAACAAAGGTGTTCGTGTAAAAGCCTTTTTCTTGATTGATAGGGATGGGTGAACCGAGGGATGCGGGACCGTAAAGCATTCCTCCGATAAACAAAGTTGTTCTGTCCAGGTCAGGCCCGCTAAAACCTGTTGTTATCATTCCGGGGCCGCGTCCGGTTCCGTTGGGTCCGGTGACCGAATTGGTTCCGGCCAAGGTCGAGGCAACGGCCACAGAATTGTTTTGGTTCGTTGCTGTAACAGCTGCATCACCGTAAATAGCTGAAATCCTTGGTTGGTAAATAATACGATGGGTTCCGTTCAAAAGGGTTAGTGAATCGGGGTATTCTAGACGAATCGCTTCGTTGTTGGTGGCCGTTACGGTTATTTTGGCAACATTGGCTGTATGACTAACGTTTTCGCTTGCAATGCCCCGCGGATCCATGTAAACAACATTGCCAGCAGGAACATTGCCAAACCATACCGAATTGTAGGGTGAACCTCCGACCGTTAAAACGATGGGGCGCAGTACTTTGGCCATGGCTGGAAATGAATTGGTTGCATCCCCTTGGGCGTAAAGGTTTGATAGACTAAACGGTAGTAAGAGCATGGTCAACAACCAAAATTTTTTCATTCAATCGAATCCAATAAGCATCGTCTAAATAAAATAAATCCCGGCAATACGACGATTGCCGGGACTTATCATCACTTCTAAATTTGATTTAATTGAGGTAGAGGATGTTGAGGGTGAATTCACCATCGTAGAAACCAACTTGTTTGGTGTTAGGGATGTTGGTTGAAATGTTTGGTGTGTTTGCCGCACCATCGTACAATTTACCTCCGACAAACAAAGTTACTTTACCGGTTGCAGGAGATGCTAATGGAGACATTACAACGTATCCATTGACAGCGGAACTTGCATTGAGGCCTTCACCGGTACCACCATCAGCGGTTACTTGGTTGCTTCCAGGGTTGGTTGTTCCCAAATATTTGGAAGCTTCGCGGTTGGTGGCGGTTAGGGAGACGTGATCATTGATAGCCGAAATCTGTGGACGGTAGGTAATGTAGTTCAATGTACCGCTGGTGTTGTTGGACAAAAGAACTGCGCCTGGGTATTCAATTCGGAGAGGCTCATCGCCCTGGGAGGTGATGGATACCATGGCTGGGGATGAATTAAAACCGAGGTTGGTGGAGGCCACAGCACGGGGGTCCATGTTGATGGCAGAATTCCGAGGAACCGTTCCAAAGCGTACAGCACCACCATCGGCACCGGGTGATGGAATGGTTACGAGAATTTCGGCCTGCAGGTTGGCGTTTGCTTGAACAACCTGGGTCTTACCGGTGATGGGTCCGTTGACCTGGGCACTAACCGTTCCGGCTGTGAAGAGGATCGCAGCTACAGCCGCGAGGGAGAGAAGTACTTTTTTCATTTTTTTGGTTTTGATTGTTTGGTTTGGTTTTTGTTTTTATTATTTTTTTAAGTTAATTATTTTATTATTTTCTTATTTGCTTTCCACGACCTAGTCATGAATGGAGCGAATATTGATTTAATTTTTCGAATAAGGATATTTTTTCATAGACTAGGTGTATTCGATGATTAAGTAGGATTTTGTAAGCATTGGTACCCCTAGCCAAGCCGTAAAATGCAGGGTTTTGGAAGGCATGGACCGCATGGTAACGGATGGTTTGTAATGATTAAAATGGGTAGGAGTTCTTAGCCGAACTGCAGCATTAAAGTCGCTGGTTCCGTTGTTAAGAACGAAGACTGGATAAACCAAAGAATCGGTTTCGTACCGAACATGAACCAAAAGTTCGTTGTTTTCTCGGGATCGTAATTCAATCCAGCGTGTGTAGGACCGCAAAATCGAATCTGTTTCGACATTTCCTTCAATTCCCAGAGTTTTAAAATCTTGGAAGGACTTGTTGGCTCGATTGGAATTATTGGTCGGTGGATTAATAATCCTTGGATCAATAGGTACCAAACCAATGTCGGTTCCTGATGGGATGGTTAATTGCAGGCGAATCATTTGGGAATACGCAGTACTTCCCCAGAACAGAATTAAAACCGTCAAGACGACTCCGATTGTTGGATAGGCTTGGTTAGAGGGTATTGTCCGCATAACTAACCGTTAAAGTCACTAATCCAGAATACAAACCAGGCAAGATGCTGGAAGGAACCGGCCCTAGATTGCCGTATACATATACATAGGCCTTATCCCTTAATCGGGTATAACCACCGTGCATCGGAGTGGGAGGCGGTGGGGGTGGACCACCCAGTCTGCGTTTCCGCAATGGAAATTGAATAGAACGAAAAAGCGGTGGCACTTCGACTGCGTAACTACGACCCGCGACTGAAGTTGGTTCACCGGTATTACTGTAAGCGTATCGAATACCCACCGGAACAATGGTACCCGTATCGTTGCCTAAATAGCTAAGACCATTGGGCAAGGTGAAATCAAGGGTTAAATCGTATTCCACTGGCCCTTGAATTTCAACGACAACCACTTGGGGATCGTTGAGGCCTATTTCCGTGATGTAGGGACTGCCCACCAATATGGGCATTTTGCTGCTGAAATTAAGCCCTGCTTGGTTTTCAAGCACGGTCAATGTGATGTTTTCGCCTTGAACAAAGGGTTTAAAATTGATGCGTTGAGCCGAGACAACACAGGTAGAAACCATCGAAATGGCCCCAAGGGACAGCAATTTTAAGTATTTCATTAACTAACCCCCTCCATTTCTATCATAAATTCCGAAACATAGTTCCCGGGTTTGGCTTGAGATATATCCAATACGGTGCCCAACCACAGAAAATAATACCCTTGATCGCTGATGGTAATAGTAGCTTCTCCAATATCCAATAAGATGCTGGCGGTTTGATTATCCTCACCGTAGCCGCTGATTCGGTAGTTTGCCACAACAACGCCACCGCTGCCACCCTCTTCCAACAAGGTTTCAAAATTTAGGTAAGTTAAGCGAACACGTTTACCGGGAGAACCCTCAATCCGCATCAATCCGGCGTAGGGACTGGTAATAGGTGCAACGGTTACGATTCCATTCACCGCATTGGGTGCATTCAAATTGATATTTCGAAGGGTAACCAATCCGAGGTTGTCCTGAATACTGGCCGAAGTGGGTACGGCGTACGATCGGAAATAGTAATAGGGCACCCCCACGGGGTTTACTTGAGCCCATGAATGCGTAATTGTGGCCAAAAAGACCATGATTAGCACCGTTACGTATTTCATATTAGAATTACCAAATGCAAATATATGGACTGATTAGTCATTTACCAAATAAGTAAATCAAATTTGAGCCCTCGGTGGCCTCAACGAGGCATTAATAAGGCCCTTAACCTGCACTGATCCATCCACGGTTCAGCCTGTGGGTCGCCCCCAAAATCATAGACCCCCGGTATTTGTTTAAGGAGTCGGGGTCGCCCGTCTCCATCCACATCCCATGTTTGAACCCTAATTTCAAAATCAAAAGGGTTGTCTGATTGAATCCATTGATTCAAGGGATGTTTCTCTCCAAAAACCGCATAAACCTTTCCTTCCAGGGGTTTGCTGTACCATTCCCAGGGTAGGCCCCCGGACGCATTCCATCCGTTTAGGCTAAAAGGGACCGTAACCAAGGTATCACCGCGGGCACACTTAATTTCGATGTTCAAATGCAAGTGGTCCAGGCCATGGGGAGGATTCCATACCTGCGAAAGACCCTCCTGCATTTGAATTTCAAGGATGTAGCCTCCCGTAGGGCTGTGCAACCATCGTAGACCGGCCAAATCTCCGGGCCTATGGCCTTCAAAAGCTTTTGGGTATTGCAAGCGGCTGTTGCTGCCGTTATCATCCCCCGACGGATCGGTCATGGTGGCCAGGGTATCGGCATCCTCAAGCCATTTTTCTAGGTTCTGGGGCAGAGGATAGGGGGCTTCCAATTTTCCCAGGGCTTGGGAGACGTGGGAAGGTGGCAGCAGACCCCAGACCCAGGCTTGGCCGGGTTCCAGCGTCCAGCCGTTTGGGTTCCGTTGGGTTCGTCCACCGATGTGGATTTCGGGCTTCTCCAGAATGGTCCAACCATTCCCTAAAGAACGGGTGATCAAAGAATCGGGGACCTGGGCCGCCTGTTTTCCAGGATTGACTGCCACTAGCCAACGGCCACCAACCAAAGCCACCCAGGCCGGACTGCCCAATCGGGAATCAAGCAGGATGGTTGGCTCGGTGGTCTGCAAGATTGGGTAGCGCCTCCGAAAAGTGGACAATTGACGGATAAACGAGGTAAAAGGACCGTTTTCGAGGTTGGATTGGAACAGGGTGGCCCGAGGCACCTGGGTTCCAAGTTCTGTTCCGTAGTAGAGAACCGGAATCCCGGGCAACGTGTACAACAAGAGCAGAGCCTGTGCACTACGCAGGGAGTCAAGGCGACTCCTTAACCGTGGCATATCGTGGTTGTCTAGAAATTGGATCCTGGTCAGAGGATTTGGAAAATGTTTTTGTTGGGCATCCAAACGGTAACTCAAGTGAGCGGTCCCTCTGGTCCCACCCAAAACTTCCATCATGGTCTTTTGGAGTGGGAATTGCAAAGCAGCATCCAAGCCCTGACCGGGCAGGGTGTAGGTAGCGGCTTCTTTTTCCCCAAGGTCCGACCAAGCCTCCGAATGGGTCCATAACTCTCCAAAAGTCCAAAGATTTCGCCCACCGCGCTCGGCTATTTGCTGCATTCCGGGGTTAAAAACGCCGCGACGATGCAAAAAATCCTCCCAGAAATCTTTTTCGACATAGAGCGGTGTATCCATTCGCATTCCCCGCAGACGGCCTCTTTTGACCCACTTTTGATAGGCACGACGCAAGCGACGCCGTAGGGCTGGGCTTTCGGTTCGAAGGTCATCCAGTCCGGCCATTTGGCCTTGAAGTTTTTGGAGGCTGTCTCGGTAATTTTGAATGCTGGGCAATCGATGATAGAGGGACCTGCGCGTTGTATGCCAGGAATACCGGTGGCCTTCGGCTGAATTTGGTGGAAAAAGCCTAAGCAGAGGTTGTTTAGGCCGATTAGAATTGTGAAAATGAAGGACCCCGTTCGGTTGGACCTCAAAATAATCCCCGGCATGGTTCACGACCACGTCCTGGATGAGCGCAATGCCGTTTTCTTCGAGTTCCCTGCCCAGGCGTTTGAATTCCCTAAGGGTCCCCCAACGAGGGTCCAGGCGTCGAAAATCCGAAGCCCAATACCCATGATAACCGGTTATGCTTGAATCAGGGTTAAAGTTTTGGTTGAGCACAGGAGGCGTTATCCATAAAGCATTAATATTTAACGACTTGAGATAAGGAATTTTTTGGCGTAAACCCTCCAAATCCCCGCCGTGATGGTAATGCGGTTTTGTGGGATCGTAAGTGGCGGGGACCTTGCGGTTGTTGGCCGTGTCCCCGTCGGCCCAACGGTCGATGAGGGCAAAGTACATATTCCATTGGGAAGGGTGTGGGGAACCCTGCGATGCATTGGGCTTTGGTTTGCCTTGCATGACCCAAATCATGGCGTCCAGGCATCGTTGGGACCAGTCCCTCTCGGTATGGGCCGTTCCCGGAAACGCCTTGGAATCAAACCTGAAACCGTTCGGTAAATTCTTCCTGCGCATTGCAGAATCAAAGGCGTTTTGGTGAAGTGGGTAAAAGGCGTCCAGGGTTTGGTCACCGTGGTCCATGTAAAGCGAATGGAGGGCCCGTTCGGGGGCTGTTTTTGAAAGCCGTTCGGCCAACCAGGACCGATAGGGCAGGGATAGACCCAAAATGTTTTTTTGGAGGCTCAAAGGCCAATGGGTGCTCAAGCAGGCAGCCCCTCCAAAACGTTCCGGCAAAAGAGCCACGGTATAGGAGGAAATTAAGCCACCCATGCTCGCTCCTAGGAGGTAATGAGAAGCGGGGTTGGTATCCGCAGGGTATTGCATGACAATCCAAGGTTGAATTAGCTCGGCTATCCACCGAGCATAAGCCTCTCCAAACCCCGCTCCGGACCGTTCCTTCTGCAGGGTGTCTCGCAAGGCTGGCTCCAAGCCTTCGAGGCATGGAGGGGGCAAATAATCTTGGAAGCGTTGGGGGCTGTTGTCCAAGGCCACCAGGATGCAAGGTTCTATTCGGCCTGCGGTCAGGTATTGCTCCATCAGGGAATCCAGGTTCCAGGTTTGACCGCCATAACCGCGGCGCGGATCCCAAAGGTTCTGACCATCGTGGATGTACCAGACCGGCAAGGGACAAATCCCGTCCCAAAACGGTTGGGGTGGCAGCCATACCGAAACGTTTCGGGGTAGCAGCTGCCCGAAGTCAAACCCCTCCCAGGATTCGAGCCTCCCAAAGCGAACGCAATCAACGGGGGCTACCCGGCGAATGGAGGTTAAGGGCTGGGCCGTAGAATCGGCACCCGCCCCTTGGACCGTGGCTACACACCCGATCAGGCCTAAACAAACAAGCCATCTTCGAAAATTCATGTTCTTTGGGTTTAGGGTAAAGATATTGGGAGCTGGCAAAAGCTTTCTAAGTTTGTGCATGCAGAAAGGTCACCCCTTCCGGAAACTTATTTCCTGTTTTGTCTTGGGTCTTTCCTTGTTAACAGCTTGCAAAGTTGGTAAAGAAGACAGCAAGGTACCGGATTTCGATCATCAGGCTGATCATTTTCCGCCTTGGACGGTGGAAGGGGACAGCCTTTCGATGATGGCGCTTCGATGGGTGGCGGCCGTGGACCAAGGGGATACCGCCACTTTGTCTAAATTGTTGGCGGATTGGGTGGAACCGCCCTCCGGCCAAAGGCTGTTGAGCTTGTTGCCACGGGATTCCATCTTGCGGCAAGTTTGGTTCAACCACCTCGCCGGTTCTCGCCAACGCAGCGAAGTACTCGCCGTCCTGCCTTTTGGGCAAAGGGATGATACCCTGCACTATGTTATGGGATACCTCCGTCAATTGCGTCGCTACGGTAACAACAGCGCTTGGAAAGGACGACGTTTGGCCGTCTTATGGGCTTTTGACGGGAATCGTTGTGTTCAGTGGACCGAATGGGAGCAGGGTTGGCCCTTGGAAGGCTCGGTAGACTCCTTGGTATTCAGAGAATTTCCTCGTTGGGGTCTGACGGCTTTTCCTGCCGGGCTGGAAAGCCGCAACCTGGTTTTGGGATGGGAGAAACGTCTCGAAAAAAATTATGTTAAAGATGCTGCAAGGTTTTGGTCGGATCCTGCCGGGGCCAGGGGCGAGGATGGTTGGTCATGGGAAGGGAATCCTTCGGCGATGGCAGGCTTTATGGCCCTCGAAACCCCGCATTACCGGGATATGGATTCGGTTCAGCGTCGATTTCATCGGGCTGAGTGCTTTCGCTTGGGCGTTGATGGCCCGGTGATGGGCTTGGCCTTTGGTCAAGAAACCCGTTACCGCCGAGGTTTTGTTTCCAGGCATCGGGTACACCGCCTCTATGCATTGGAAGACCAAAAAATTGTTTTTGCCGAACAATTTTCATTGCCTGTCGAAACCTTTGATAACCTCATCTTTCCGGACTATTCTTGGTAATGTTTGATTTGAACGATCTCCAGCAAGGCGTTCTCCAGCGTTTCCTGCGTTATGTGCAGGTTGATACCACCGCCGATCCTGCTTCGTCGAGCATTCCCAGTTCCAAGGGTCAACGAATCTTGGGTCGAATGCTTCTGGATGAGTTGACAGCTATGGGTTTGCAAGCTCAACAAGATAACAACGGTTATGTAATCGCCCGCTTGCCCTCCAACGTCCAAGCGGCCGTACCCTCGCTTTGTTTTTGTGCCCATATGGATACATCCCCGGACGCACCGGGTTCCGGTGTCAACCCCTTGGTTCATCCCAATTACGACGGAAGGACCTTGGTCTTACCCGGTGAACCTGGGCTTGTGTTGGGCACCGAAAACGACCCGGACCTTCTAAAACAGGTGGGTCATACCTTGGTAACGTCGGATGGATCCACCTTGCTGGGAGCCGATGACAAAGCCGGTGTTGCTGAAATTATGGAAGCGGTTCGCCAATTGATTTTGCATCCCGAATGGCCTCACGGTCCGTTGGTTTTCCTGTTTACCGTTGATGAAGAAATCGGTCGAGGGGTTGATCACTTAGATTTGGCCTCCTTGGGAGCGGATTGGGCCTATACCTTGGATGGGGAAGAAAGAGGGGATATCGAAGACGAAACCTTCTCGGCGGATAGCCTTGTGTTAACGATTCATGGGGTCTCGGCTCACCCCGGTTTTGCCAAAGATCGCTTGGTCAATGCCCTCAAAATTGCAGGATTCATTTTAGCAGAATCCGCTAACGATACCGCAGCCCCGGAACATACCGAGGATAGGCAGGGCTTTGTTCATCCTGTTTCAATCAACGGGCAAGCCGATCGCTGCCAAATTCAATGGATCCTACGGGATTTTCAGCGTACGGTTCTGGATGATTTGGAGGCCAAAATCAAGGCTTGGGCCGAGATGGGGATCGCCAGGTTCCCTGGTTCTCGATTCGAAATCCAGCGCATTGAACAGTACCGTAACATGAAAGAAACGTTGAATTGTTATCCTTTTTTGGTCGATTATGCCATGGCGGCCATGGAAGAAATTGGGCTCACCCCCCATAGGCGTTGGATACGGGGCGGTACCGATGGCAGTCGATTGACAGCCATGGGTTTGCCCTGTCCAAATTTGTTTGCCGGTGGCCATCGTTTTCATTCTCGATTGGAGTGGGTCAGTGCCGAGGATATGGCATCGGCCGTGCAAACCATTCTGCATGTTGCGAGACGATTTGCGTTGACGCCTCCCGCTTTTAACCCAGGTCCAAAATGGGTATGAGAAAATCTTGGATGCTCTTGGTCCTCATGGTGCTTTGGGGGGGAATGGCTCGATCCCAAAATCCACTCCTGGAATCCGAATTGCAGCGCATGGGTCTCGCCGATCTTCGCGATGGCGATCTGATTTTTCAGGAGTTGAATTGTGGCCTCGATTGTGCAGCGATTGCCGGTGTTACCCGTTCTGCGTACGGACGCCGCTTGACGCATTGTGGTTTTTTCTTTCGGGATCCTTCGGGGACGCTCCGCGTTGTTGAGGCCGTGGGTCGTGGGGTTGTTCAAACCGAGCTCCAGGATTTTTTGGCAAGAACTTCGGAATGGCGTAGAGGTCGTGTTTTGGTCGGGCGTACGACGGCCCGTCCAATGGCACTCAAAGCAGCCGTGGACTTTGCATTGGCACGATTGGGGCAACCTTATGATGAGATTTTTGAAATCGGGAATGAACGCTGGTATTGCAGTGAGTTGATAGACGCCGCCTTGGCTTATGGGAGTGGAGCAAAAGAATCCTACTTTGGCCTTAATCCAATGACCTTCAAGGCGTCAAAACAAAAAGAGGTTTTGCCGTATTGGCAACACTACTTTGATTCTTTGGGTGTTCCGGTTCCTGAAGGAAAACCCGGCATCAACCCAGGGGGGATGTCCCTTTCACCTCGCTTACGCTTGGCGTTGTTATCCTCGGACCCATTACCGGGTACCATGGATGCCATGCTCTTATCCACGCTGTACGTGCAACGTTCGGCCGAATACCGGGCGCTTTGCTTGCAAACCTACCGGAGTGCCGCGCTACAACTTCCTTCCCTCCTGGATTCAGCGATACGCAACGTGGGTCCTACCGCACTTGCCCAGCGACCTGCGGCTGTCGTCTTGGATTTGGATGAGACCGTCTTGGATAACAGCCTCTATGCCGGTTGGCAAATTCGACACGGGGCTGCCTATTCGTCTCCAAGTTGGCAAACGTGGGTTGACAAGGCGCAGGCCGATGCGGTGCCCGGTGTGCGCGATTACCTGGAAACCGCTCGTCGTTTGGGCCTGCAAATCCTGTACTTATCCAACCGGAAGCGGTCCCAATGGGCTGCTACCGAAAAAAATCTCAAAACCTTGGGCCTTCCGGTTGAAGGATTGGATTCAATGTTACTGCGACAAGGTAGCAACGACAAACAGGCCCGTCGAGACGCCGTCACTGCCAAGGCAACGGTTTTGCAATGGGTGGGGGATAATCTTCAGGATATGAACAATTTCCAGACCTTCGCATCCGAGGAAGAGCGACAGCAAGCCCTTGATAGGCAGGTGAATCGGCTTGGCAGAGACTGGATTCTTCTTCCCAACCCTGTGTACGGGCCATGGGAGGATTTATGGCATGCAACATCCGCATCCGAAACGACCCAAGCAGGTGTCGTCCCACACGCCCAGGAACCTGGGGTTTCGGTTCAACCAACCAGTCCGGAACGCAAAGAACGTTTGACCAATCTTTTGCGGTTCTTTCGACCTTAGGTTGTTGGGAAATGTTAGAAAATACGGTACCCCAGACCAAAGGCCACGTAGGACGTTTGCATTTCGACCAAATCGCTGGTGCCCAAATCCATAAGCCCGGCGTTGTAGCGTAGGTTCAGGAGCCATCCCGATGGATGAGTGTAGGATAATTCGGTCTGCAGGCCCAAGTTAAAAGGTCGTGCAAAATCATTGACATCGTTGCCAATGCTGAGTTTTTCTTCAAGTTCCATTTCCCCTTCGTGGGTATGGGATGTTGCGGATAAATGGTAAGCAAGGGCTGGACCGGCCGAAAGTCCCAAAGAACCCTTCCCAACGCGGAGGCTGTATCGAAACAACAAGGGAATCTCCAAGGCGTTGATTCGAAAATCATCGTGATGGTCTTCGTGCTTTAGGCTCGCACCCATTTGAACAAGGCCAAGACCTGTCTGCAGGCTCAGGTTATCGGTCAAGGCATACCCAGCAAGGAGACGTCCCTGCAACCCGTTAAGTCGATGTAAATCATCGTTTTCCATCCCTAAGACCTTCCATTGGAGGGATGCAATGCTCATCCCGGCATCTGCTTGGAGGGACCAGGGGTTTTGAGCATGGGCAGATGGCCGAGCCAAAAGAAAAGCGAAGAACAGAACCCAAAGGGTTCGATGCGCGGGTAGGTTGTAACCGAATTTTTTCATTGTTTTTGGGTGAAATTTTTGGTGGGTTGATTTGGTGTTTTAATAAAAAAATTTTGCAAAAATTTTACAGGGGATGCTTTAAGGTATAAGTACCAAAGGAAATGCAATTTTGATATCGGAATGCCCACTTTCTATGCCGCTGTTGCTGTTCTTGCCAAAGGCGATATGGCGTAAATTTATTTCGACTGAACCCGAACCGACAAGGTTTTGGGTCTCCCAGGTGGTTTGGAAACCCAGCGGGAGGTTGAGGAGATCACGGTCCGTGATGTCAATCGTCAAAAGGCTCGTATCGCTTTGGTAAACAAAGAGGTGCTGGTTGCCCTGAGCGGTTATCAAGGGGTTTAAGTCCTGCGGCGGGGAAGCGAGTTTGTTGGTCAATTTCAATTGGGCGGCATAGGTTCGAGATGGCCTCAATTGAAGGGTGTCCCAGCGCTGCGGTTGGTTGCCCCCTGCACCGTCCGGGTCGTCAAAAACAAAGGTGTCCCTTTGGACCGGAAAGGCGGAGGAATCGCTCAGGATCAGTGACAGAGTGGTCACGGTGCCGTGCTGACCGTCCGGTGATGGATTGTCCACTTGGGGACGGCATCCTGTTAGGATAGTCAGGCCCACAAGGGGGAACAACCAAGGGGGGAAGGATAAGTCGAATCGATTCATGCCGGGTTATGACGATGGAGGTGGTATTGGAGGCGAAGGCTTAGGTTGAACCCCTGCTCATCCGAGAAATAACGAAGTCGGTTCATGTAGTCCCGGTAACGGGTGTTCAGGAGGTTGTCCACGCTCAACATCCATTGCAGGTGCCCTCCGGGCCCCATGCCACCGGCATAGATGCGTACCAATGTATAGGCGGACGGTGCGGGGGCATAGTCAAGGGATGTGTTATTTTCCGATCCCAGGGGGACACGGCTTTGGCGAGTGACATGGAGGGCTTCCACGCCGCCACGCAAGGTTCGCAGGAACGAGAAGGGCCGACCATCCGCAGGTTCGCCCTGCGCTGCATGATGAAGGCCCACGGTCCATCGGTCGGCGGGCATCCATACCAAGCACGCCCCACGATGGCGCTCCCGTCCACGTACCAAGGCAGCGGACATATCAAGACGCCAACCCGAACCCAAAGGCAGCGAAGCTTTGGTATTCCAATGCGTTAAGGTGGCATCCCTGCCTACGTAGGCAAATTGGGGATAGACTCCGTTAATGGTCTGCGCTGGGGGTTGCAGGGGTTCCAAAAAAATAAAGCCATCGATCTGGCGGCTACCGACCTGGCTGTGAAACAAGCGTCCGTTTTTTTTCCATTCCAAGCCCAGATTCCCTGTTAAGGTCTGCTCTGGCCCCAGGAACGGGTTTCCTAATTCCAAGGCGGCCATGCCTTGGTGCAAGCCATTGGCATACCATTCAGGGGCCGAAGGAGGCCTCCAACCGCTGCCGGCGTTGAGGCTTAGCAGCCAGGCTGTTTGGGGTAGGTGATAATTCCAGGTCCAGGCTGCACTCCATCGGTGGAACGAGCGCTCATCCCTCGTGACCGGGTCGTTCGGTTGGCTGCCCGGGGCGCGGTAGTACGACTCAAAATCAACCTGGTCAAAACGGAGGGCCCATTCGTGCCTCCCCATTTTGGCGGATTCCCAAGCCACGAGGGAATAGCCCCAAAGGTTTTGGTTTTGGTAATTGCGAATAAATTGACGGGCATTGCTGGCTTGGTTCAGGTTTTGTTGGAACATCAGTCCGACCGCCTCTTCAATTCTCCAGCGTCCCAGGTTTTGGGAGTAGGTATACGATGCCGTGTGGGTGCCCAAAGCCAAGGCCATTTCCGGGAGAGGTAGAAAAGAACGGGTATCGTATTCTTTGCGTTGGTTGTCTTGGTATCCAAAGCGCATGCTGCTCAAACCACCCAGCGAATGGGACCGCTGCATGCGCAGGCTGTATTGGAGGTGAAGAACCTCCTGCAGGGGTCTTTGGATTTGGTAACCATAGCGCCCCTCCCAAAGGGGTTCAGAGCTCTCCAGCGCCCTTTGAAGGTCTTCGATGTTTTCGACATGGGCGCCAGGGTAGAGGCCTTGGCGAAGACGATAAAGTCGTAAATAATTATTGATGAGCCATTTGCCTTTGCTGTATTGAAGCTCTGCTGTTGTGCTCTGCTCACGGGTTCCGGTATTGGCGAGGTAGGCCCCCGGTAAGCGCAGGTTGCCGCTCATTCGGCTGCTTCCTTGCCATCGCCCTTGAAGTCGACCGTTGCGAGAGAGCGGGCCCTGCAAGCGTAGGTGGCTTCCTATCAATCCGTTGTTACTCATCCAAACAGTGGAAGCATGGGCGTCCAGGTGTCCATGCTGCAGCAAGGGTGACGCTTGCAGGTCCAAGACCCCACCAATCGCTTCGGGGCCGTGGCGAAGGCTGGCAGCAGCCTGCAGGATAGACCATTCGCCTTCTTGGAAGGGGTCGATTTCGGGGGCATGGTCGCTGCCCCATTGCTGCCCTTCCAATCGGACCCCGTCTTGGAGGATGAGAATGCGTTGGCTGTGCAAACCATTGATCACGGGTTTGGCCAGTTGGGTTCCCGATGACAAAACGCTCATTCCTGGAACGGCTTCTAATTGCCGGGCCATGGGCGTTCCGGAATGCTCAAATCGTTTCAAGTTATCCAATCGCTGGAGGTCCGGGGTGCTGGCCTTTTTTTCGGCAAGGACGTCCACCGTCTGAAGTTGCAATTTCTGGATGCTATCCATGGCTTGGGACCATTTGGTGGAACCCTCACGGATCGGACCTGCTGGTGAAATCAGGACGAAAAGCACAGAGAGTAAATGCAACATTGTTGCAAATATATCGGATACATTGTGTTTACATGGTAATTTTCTTAATTTCGGCGGCCATTCCAAGCCATCCCATGCCTCAACTTGATCCGTCCTCCTGGTCCTCTTCTCTCAAAGCCGTGATTTTTGATTTGGACGGGGTTTTGGTCGATACGGCTCGGTACCATGACCAGGCCTGGGAAGAATTGGCCACCGGATTTGGCTATGCCTTGACCGAAGCCGATCGGCATGCCCTCAAAGGTCGTTCCAGAGCTGATTCGCTGGAGTATATCCTGGAGCAGGCCGGATGGGAAGACGCCGATCCAGCCCAGAAATCGCGTTGGTTACAGGCCAAAAACACGCGGTACTTGGAGTTGGTGGAGGGTTTGACGCCCAACGATGCCGCTGAGGGAGCTCAGGATTTGTTGAAACAACTGCGAAAAGCTGGTTACCAATTAGCGTTGGGTTCGGCCAGCCAAAACGCCGGCAAGGTGCTGAACAAAATCGGGATGGAAGGAGCCTTCGATTCCATTGTTGATGGAACCCGAACGACCCGATCCAAGCCAGATCCTCAGGTTTTTGAAATGGCTGCCAACGACTTAGGCTTTGATCCTGAGGAATGCGTGGTCATCGAAGATGCGCAGGCGGGTATTCACGCGGCCATCGCTGGTGGTTTCAAAGCAATTGGTTTGGGAGACCCCGTGGTCTTGGGTCAGGCTCATCAAGTGATTGCGTCGCTGAAGGAATTATCGGAGAATCCATGGCTCGATTGGTTGCGTTCGACCGATGCCGCTTGAAATCGTCCCTAGGCCCACATTTTTTTTGAAAAACAGAACCTATGAGCAAAGCGATGTTTGGAGTCGATTCCTGGACGGTAACCCAAGAAGGTTGGGACCCGGGGATGCATGAGGCAGCGGAGAGCATGTTCAGCCTCGGCAATGGTTTTTTTGGCCAACGGGCCATGCATGAAGAGGCCTATTCTGGTCATACCCTTCAAGGCTCCTACGTAGCAGGGGTTTATTATCCGGACAAAACCCGGGTAGGGTGGTGGAAAAACGGTTACCCTGAATATTTCGCCAAGGTATTGAACTCTACGAATTGGCTGGACTTGAATTGGTCGGTCAACGGACGACAGGTCGACCTGGCTGCTTGGGCTCCCGTATCGTATCGTCGATCCTTGAGCATGCAGCGCGGCATTTTGATCAGGGATTTTGAATTGTTGACCGAAGATGGAATTCGAATAAAGGTGCAATGCGAACGTTGGATTTGCAAAGACCGGCCCCATTTGGCCTGCCTTTCCTACCGGATCACCGCCCATTCGCCCTGCGATTTGGAATTGGTTTCCGGACTGAATGGCCAGGTGCGCAACAAGGATGCCAATTACGAGGAGCTTTTTTGGCAAAGGTGCTTCGAAGAGGGCGGTCCCCAAGGGTATGTGCAAACCAAGACCGCCAAGTTGGCTTTTGAGGTCGGGGTTGCCGCCGAGCATCGCTGGGAATTCCCGGAGGGTCAGGGCCAAGGACCTTCGGAGTGGGAAACGTCGGAATGGGTGAGCCGGCAACGCTTGAGCGTGCACCTCGAGGCCGGAGAATCCGTTGGTTTCATCAAAAGAATCGCCGTTCTTTCTACGCTGCACGCTGCCGCTTTTGACCTAAAAAAACAGGCCTTTGCCGTCCTCGAGGAGGTTCGGAATCTCAGCTACGAGGATCTTCGAAAGGAACAAGCAGCGGCTTGGGAACGGGTATGGGAACAAGCGGATATCCAAATTGAGGGAGATATCGCTGCTCAACAGGGCATTCGATTTAACATTTTCCACCTCCACCAGACCTACAATGGTTTGGACCATCGCCTGAACATTGGTCCCAAGGGATTCACTGGCGAGAAGTACGGGGGATCAACCTACTGGGATACAGAGGCTTATTGCATTCCCTTTTATTTGGGAACAGCCCCTGCACGGGTTGCACGGCAATTGTTGGAGTACCGGTACCGTCAACTGGACAAAGCCATTGCCAATGCCAGCAAATTGGGATTCAAAGACGGAGCAGCCTTGTTCCCTATGGTGACCATGAACGGTGAAGAATGCCACAACGAATGGGAGATCACCTTTGAGGAGATTCATCGCAACGGGGCCATGGTGTACGCGATCGATCAGTACGTTCGATACACCGGTGACCGTTCGTATTGGTGGCAAGGTGGGCTGGAGGTGATGATCGGGGTTGGTCGTTTTTGGGCGCAGCGCGTTCATTGGTCCGATGTACGCCATGCTTGGGTGATGCACGGGGTTACAGGGCCCAATGAATACGAAAATAATGTAAATAACAACTGGTACACCAATTACCTGGCCCGGTATTGTTGGCTTTATACCCTCAAGGTGATCGAGGCAGTTCGCGTTGAGCACGCGGCCTATTGGGAAGAACTAACGGTCAAGCTTCGATGGGACACAGCCGAGGCCAAGGATTGGGAACAGAAAGCCGATCAAATGGCCTTACCTGCCGATGAAACATTGGGCATTTGGCTGCAACAAGATGGTTACCTCGAAAAGGAACAAATCATGGCGGCCGACCTTCCAACTGAGCAGCGGCCCATCAATCAACACTGGTCTTGGGACCGCATCCTTCGCTCCTGTTTTATCAAACAGGCCGACGTCTTGCAAGGCATGTTTGTTTTTGAACATGACTTTTCGGAAGAGGCTTTGCGCCTCAATTTTGATTTTTACGAGCCCAGGACCGTTCACGAATCCTCTCTTTCCCCCTGCGTTCATGCGATCCTGGCGGCTCGTCTCGGCAAAATGGACAAGGCCTACGAAATGTATTTGCGGACATCCCGCTTGGATTTGGACGATTACAACCGCGAAGTGCACGAGGGACTTCATATCACCTCCATGGCCGGGACCTGGATGTCGGTGGTGATGGGCTTTGGAGGTCTTCGGATGATGGAAGACGGATTGAGTTTATCACCGGTCTTGCCAGCAGCCTGGACGGGTTACGCCTTTCACTTGCATTGGCGGGGTGCGGATTTGCATTTTCGGGTCCAATCGCAGGGTTTGGAATGCCGCCTGGAAGGGGTGGCCAACTGCGTTCTTCGACTTTACGGTCGAGAGGTGACCTTGGAATCCGGAAAGCCTTTGGTTATTCAGCCGGAATTAGCTTAACTTTCCCTTCACAAAAAGGGATTTATGGCATTATCAACCGTCGCTCAGCGCGATGCTGCATCCTCCGGTGGAATCGGTACAGGGTCTTCTGGAAAGTCCGAACAGCGGACCAACCTTCGTTTTTGGCAGATTTGGAACATGTCCTTCGGGTTCCTGGGCATCCAATTTGGCTTTGCTCTGCAAGGTGGATACATGTCCAGAATTTTCCAAACATTGGGCGCCGATAAGGACCAAATTCCGATGTTATGGATTGCCGCCCCGCTCACCGGGTTGTTGGTTCAACCCATCATTGGGTATCTCAGCGATCGAACCTGGAGCCCTCGCTTGGGCCGACGCAGGCCGTTTTTTTTGGTGGGTGCCATCCTAAGCTCGTTGGCCTTATTCTGGGTGCCGTATTCTTCGGCTCTGTGGATGGCAGCCGGTTTTCTTTGGGTTTTGGATGCGTCCATCAATATTTCCATGGAGCCCTTCAGGGCTTTGGTAGCCGACAAGTTACCGGACCGTCAGCGATCCTATGGCTTTGTTGTCCAAACACTTATTATTGGTGTAGGAACTTGGGTCGCGTCCAATTTGCCTTGGCTATTGACCGTGATGGGCGTTTCCAACGAGGCTCCTGAAGGAATGTTGCCCGATTCGGTTCGCTTGGCTTTTGGGATTGGGGCAGCTGTTTTTTTGGCTTCCATTTTGTGGACCGTATGGACAACGACCGAAGATCCTCCTGCTGATTTGCAGGCTTTTCGCCAAAAGAATGCCGAGAGCGCCGGATTCTTTCGCGGGCTGGGGGAGATCCTGGACCAGGTTGGCCAAATGCCTGCCGTGATGTGGAAGTTGGGTTTGGTGCAGTTTTTCTCGTGGTTTGCCTTTTTTACGATGTGGTCCTTTGCCACCCCTGCCTTGACCGAGCATGTCTTTGGGGCACCCATGCCAAATCCAGGTGCCGTTGATTTCGAGAAGGCTTATGGGGCCTACAACCAAGCAGCGAACAAAGTAGGTTCTGCCATGGGTCTTTACGGTTTGACTTCGATGGGCTTCGCCTTGGTTTTGACCTTGGTTACGGCCTCTAGAACCATCAATCAAAGGCTCATTCACGGGGTTTCTTTGACGCTGGGTGGTCTGGGTTTTGCAAGCATGACCCTGGCAGGTCCTGAATACCCCGAAATCATTAACCTAGGATTTGGTTTGATTGGCTTGGCCTGGGGCAGTATTTTGAGTATGCCTTATGCCTTGCTTTCATCGCATGTGGCCCCGGAACGCATGGGCATTAGCATGGGACTCTTCAATATGTTTATTGTCCTACCTCAAATCGTTGCCGCCTTGGGCGGGGTCAACTGGACCTACAAGTTGTTTTTTGGGGAGGCTGTGATTCATACGATGAGTTTGGCCGGACTCAGTCTTTTGCTCGGTGCTTTGTCCGTACTGATACTGCCCAAGACCGTGGGCCGGCACGAACATTAAAGTTTGGCTTCAAATTTTAAGAGCGGAATCCCATTGGTGGACCTGCTTAATTTTGGACGAATTCACAAATTGACTATGAAAACCCTGTTTTTTATCAAGTCCTCTTTTGGGCGGTCCCTTGCATGGGGTCTGGTTTTGATCGTATCGATGGCGCGTCAAGGACAAGCGTCTCATATCCTGAGTGGTTACCTGGGGGTCGTTCAGACATCCAGCGATTCGGTCCGCTTGCAGATGAGTTTGTACTTGGATACCATGGGCTTGATCAGTCCCCAATTAACCGTGGAACGTTGGGATCTGGTTGGCGGAAATGGACAGTTGAACGGGTCGGTGGATTTGATTCAACAAAGCGTTACCACGTTTCAAGGTGTTCGCATCGTCGCCTACCTCAGCCCCAGCATCTACTTGGCCTCGGGGCAATATCGCTTTGTCTACAAGCATTGCTGCCGCAACCCCCTCGTCATGAATATGCCGACCCTGGCCCCGGCTTTCCCCTTTGTCATTGGAACGGATTATAACAAAGTTCCCTTCATGCCGCCCACCACGCCATCCAATACGCCTCTGTTCACCAGCCCCGTGCCTTTTAACCTGTTGGAGGATACCGCCCAATTGCTTGCCTTTGGTTCCTACCTCACCGAGCCCGATGGGGATTCTTTGGTGGTGGAAGCGGATTCGATTCTGATTGATCACGGGACGAGTGGATTTGTTGCAGCATCGATGGCGACCGCCTTGTCGGCCTGGGGGCCCTACTTGGTGGGGCCTAGCACTCTTAATGTGTTATGGCGTCCCGATTCAGCCGGCCTGTACGCGGCCGGTTGGCAAATCAAGGAATTTCGAAACGGGCAGTTGATTGGAATCCAACGGGTTCAACATCATTTTCGGGTGGTGAACTACCGTCCCACCTCCTTGGAAGAACTCGAAATGAAATCCTCCATGGCTTGGGATCCCGAGACCGAGGCGGATTATTACAACCTCAACGGTCAATTGGTCTATCGCGGGGTGTGGGGGAAAGGCCGTCGCTACGATGGGGTCTTGTTGATTCGTCAAGGTTCTCGTTTTTGGAAGAAAGCCTGGCTGCCTTAGGGTCTAAGCCTCGAACCCGGTGATGTTTCGCTTGTTGGCAGGTTACCTGCCTTTTGTATTGGTCAATTTGGCCTTGGATTTCTACATTCTTCGCCATGGGGTTCTCGCTTTTCCTGGTCTAAGTCCATCGAGTCGCCGGCGTGGAAAACTACTTTTTCTCGCTTTGATGGGGGCCGTTTATGGGGGAATGCCTTTGCTGGCTTGGATGGGATGGGAAGAACAATCCGCTTTTTTTCGTAACATCGTGCAGACGACGGTCTTGGCTTTGCTCGCCTTCAAGGTTTGGGCTTTGCCTTGGCTTCTTTTGGAAGATGGTGCCCGGGGTTTGAACGGCCTATGGAGATGGTTGCGTCCCGTTCCGCCCCGTGGGAATGACGAGGGAATGAGCCGGGGGGCTTTTCTGAGTCGCCTGGGTTTTTTGGTCGGCGCCGTACCGTTGCTGGGGTTGGGAGGCGCTGCGGTATCGGGCAGCGCTTACCGTTACCGCGTGCACAGGCATATGTTGCGATTGAAGGATTTGCCGGGGTCGTTTCGAGGCAAGCGCCTGGTCCAAATCAGTGATTTGCATACGGGTTCGTTGGACGATGCCGATGCGGTGCGCAGGGGAATCCAGATGATCTTAGACCTCAAGCCGGATATCGTTGTTTTTACCGGTGATTTGGTGAATACCCAAACCGATGAGGTGAAACCTTGGATGGAGATGCTTAAGTTAATCAAGGCCCCTCTAGGGGTTTATTCTATTTTGGGGAACCACGATTACGGTGATTACAAAACCTGGCCCGATGAGGGGGCCAAGGCGCGGAATTTTGAAGAAATGTTACAGGTTCACCAGGATTTGGGTTGGCAGCTCCTTCGCAACGAGGCTGTCCAAATCAAAGGTGAAAACGGGGATGCCCTGGATTTGATTGGTTGCGAAAACTGGGGCCGTCGGTCCGGGTTTGGCAAGCGCTACGGTAATCTATCCAAGGCGATGGAGGGCCTGACTCCTTTAGCGCCCAAAATTCTGTTGACGCATGATCCGTCGCATTTTGATTTGGAGGTTTTGGGAAAGCATCCTTCGATCGCCCTAACGCTTTGTGGACATACCCACGGTATGCAAATGGGAATTGACATCCCGGGTCGATGGCGTTGGTCACCTGCCTCTTGGGTCTATCCGCATTGGGCCGGTCTTTACGAGTTTGGGGATCAGCAATTGTATGTTAACCGTGGTTTTGGCTTTGTGGGCTTTCGAGGCCGCTTGGGTATTTACCCCGAAATCACCTGTTTGGAATTGGCTTAAGGCCTTTCCTTATCTTTGGTGAATGTTATGGGATCGATTGCCCTCCTCGCTGCGTAGCCGGGGACTATTGCCTTGGGCTGGAGCCCGCGATTTTGTACGTGCGCTTTGTTCCTATCTGGAAGATACCCCTTTGGAATCCTTGTCGGTTGCCGGGGTTTTGGCCCTGGAGCAAAAACACAAGGAGGAGGGTCCCCACCAGCGTACCAAGCGTCGCCTGATCGACTTTTTGGTGGACGAAATGGCGGAACAAGGCTTTCCTTCCAACCTTTTGGACACGTACGGTGCCTGGATGGAGGTATTGGAGCCGTCCTACCAACCCACAGAGGAGCACACCCGCAAGGCCATTCAAGGGATGGTTCGGCTGTTGGAACGCGCCTTCGCAGACGGTCGTGCCGATGGTTCCGAAATCAAGAATATTCAAAATCTGGCCTTGACTTTTGAGCTTCGCTCAACGGATACCGGGCCCTTGGTCCATCGTTTTGCCGAGCCGGTCTTGGGGCCCTTGCTGCAAGCGGGGATGGGGGATGGGAAATTGGACGAAGTCCAATGGCAAATCATTCGGGATTATTCACTCCTCTTGCAGGTTCTTGGTTTGAGCTACGACAAAGAACGACTCACCAAAACCCTCCAGAAGGTCAATATTTACCGGGCCGGTCGTGGGGAGGATCCCGTGGGGCTTTACTTAATCGTTGGGTTCAAGACTTTTGAATTAGAACCCGTTTACGGGGTGAGCTCGGCCCGATGGCACAGGGTCAAGGGTCGCTCCAAACAAACCGTCGATGGGCGACTGTATGTTTACGCCCGTCAGCTGCTTTTTCATTCGGAAGAGGTGTCCCTCCTTTTGGATTCCAACAAGGTCCAAGACGTGGGGGCCAACCTCTACGCGGTGGATCATTCCCATTACCTCACCATGACCATCCAGGTGGACGGCGCCGAAGCCACCCTGCGTGCGCTGGAAGACAAAGTGTGGTTTGATCAGTGTTACAAAATTCTTACGGCGGGTGGCTTGGGCGCTGTCGCCAGCCCTCTGGCTGCCGAGGCCCCGAAGGAGGGTTCTCCAAGCCGCTCCCAATCGAATGCGGGGGCTTCAAAGGACGGTTGGGAAGCTGCTCTTTCGGAGTTAAACGACTTGGTGGGCCTGGACCCCGTCAAGAACGAGATCACCAATTTGGCCAATTTGGTCCGTATGCAACAGCGGAGGGCCGAAGCCGGCCTCAAAACGGTTCAAGTCGGTTTGCATGCTGTGTTTACCGGAGCGCCCGGTACCGGTAAGACGACGGTGGCCCGGCTCTACGCCCGCTTGCTCAAAGAATTGGGATTGCTGACCAAAGGTCATCTGGTGGAAGTGGACCGAAGCGGTTTGGTGGCGGGTTTCTCAGGTCAAACGGCCATCAAAACCGACGAGGTCATTGCCAGGGCCTTGGACGGGGTTCTCTTTATTGACGAGGCTTACAGCCTAACCCCCGAAAGTGGCGATGATCATTTTGGGGAAGAAGCCGTCCAGGTTTTGCTCAAACGAATGGAAGATTATCGCAAACGTTTGGTGGTGGTCGTGGCCGGCTACACCGAGGACATGGAACGATTTGTTGGTTCCAACCCTGGTTTGGCCAGCCGATTTGCGCGCAATGTTGAATTTCCGAATTATACCGCCGATCAAATGGTCGAAATTCTGATCCGAATGGCGAATTCCAGTCAATACCAATTGGATGAAACGTTGAAGGGCCTCCTGTTGAATCATTTTGAAGAACGCTGTGCGCGTGCCGGAAAGGATTTTGGGAATGCTCGTGAAGTTCGCAATTTGTTTGAACAATTGGTTTTGGCCCATTCGAATCGTTTAGCGACCATGGATCAACCAGCCACCAGCGATCTTACAACCTTTACGGCGGAGGATTTGAAGGATGCCGTCTAAACGAATTTCCCAAGATATCTTTGCTTATGATCAAATCTCTTCCCAAAGTTCTACTCTACACCTTCCTAGCCTTTTTTATGTTTGGAATTTTTAAAACACTTTTTTCCCAAGGCGATTCCCAAGCCTTGCGGGATGCCCTTCAAAAGAAGGCTTTTTTGGTGGATGTCAGGACGCCCGGCGAATTTGCTTCCGGGTCGGTGCCTGGTGCGGTTAATATTCCGTTGGACAGGGTTGAGCAATCCTTGGATCAATTCAAAGGCAAAGGCCCTGTGGTCGTCTTTTGCCGTAGTGGAATGAGGTCCTCCCAAGCCAGAGATATCTTGGTACGGAATGGCTACAAAGACGTGGTGAATGGAGGTAGTTGGGAAAATGTCCGGGATGCCAAAAAGTCCCTCGCGATCAAAAAATGAAAGCGGTTTAGCCTCTTTTTTTTGGGCAGGGCCTTTACAAGGCGTAATTTTGCGTAACCTAAAAATCCCCGTCCATGAGAATTACTGTTGCAAAAGGAGATGGCATTGGTCCAGAAATTATGGATGCAACCTTGGCCATTTTGGAAGCGGCCGGGGCGGATCTGACCTATGATTTTATTGACGTAGGGGAGAAGGTTTACCTCTCCGGCAATACCGCGGGGATAGAAGCAGAATCCTGGGACATTATCCGACGCAACAAGGTCTTTCTGAAGTCACCGATTACAACCCCGCAGGGTGGCGGCTACAAAAGCCTCAACGTGTCCACCCGCAAATTTCTGGGTCTCTATGCCAATGTTCGGCCATGTTTTAGCCTGCATCCCATGGTTCGTACCGCTCATCCTGTTATGGACTTGGTCATTGTTCGCGAAAACGAGGAAGATCTCTACGCTGGTATTGAGCATCAGCAGACCGATGAGGTGGTTCAATGCCTCAAATTGATTTCAAGGCCTGGCTGCGAAAAGATTATTCGGTATGCCTTTGAATACGCAGTCCAGCAGGGTCGTCGCAAAGTAAGTTGTTTTAGCAAGGACAATATCATGAAACAAACCGACGGTTTGTTTCACAAGGTTTTTGATGAAATTGCCGCAGAATACCCTCAAATTCAGAACGAGCATTGGATTATTGATATTGGAACGGCCCGCGTTGCGGTTCATCCCGAAGCCTTTGATGTCATTGTGACGACCAACCTATACGGGGACATCCTCAGCGATGTGGCTGCGGAGATTACAGGCTCGGTCGGGATGGGAGGTTCCTCCAATATTGGGGAATCCTGTGCAATGTTTGAAGCAGTTCATGGTTCTGCTCCCATGATTGCCGGTCAGGGAATCGCGAATCCTTCGGGTTTGCTCCAAGGGGCCGTCCTTATGTTGGTGCATTTGGGCAAAACCAAGGTCGCTGAACGAATCCAAAACGCGTGGCTCAGCACCATCGAAGCAGGTATTCACACCGCCGATATCTATACCGAAGGCCTTAGCAAACAAAAAGTCGGCACCGCCGATTTTGCCCAGGCGGTCATTCAAAACCTGGGACGACTGCCCCAGCATTTTAAGCCGGCCCAATACGCAGGGGACAAGCCCCTCCAACTCAAACCTTACCAACGAGCTATACCCAAAACCAAAACCCTGGTCGGGGTGGACATGTTTGTGCATTGGGGTGGAAGCAATCCCGAGGAGCTGGGTCAATGGTTGCATGGATTGGATGCGGAGGCCTTGAAACTCAAAATGATTACCAACCGCGGCATCAAGGTCTACCCCGGAGGTTTTCCCGAAACCTTTTGTACGGATCATTGGCGCTGTCGCTTTGTAGGGCCGGACGGTGTGGCCGTGGCCAAAGCCGATGTGATAGCCTTGCTTCAAAGAGCCGAAGCGTCGGGAGTTGATTTCATCAAAACCGAGCATTTATACGCCTTTGACGGTGTCAAGGCCTTTTCACTGGGGCAAGGGGAGTAGGGGGGCGTTGCGGGTTGTGAAAAAAGAGGATTGACGGCGCGCTACGCGCTTGTACATCCCGGGAGGGGACCAGCAGCCCGTCTACCGAGCCGGAACTTGGTTCCGGCCTTTTTTTATTTTGGGTATTCGCTCAAGTAAACTTGGCTCATCCCGCAAAATAAAAAAAGCCTCCCTTCGGGAGGCTCGGTAGACGGGTTGCGGAAAAAGAGGGATTCGAACCCCCGGTAGAGTTGCCCCTACACCGCATTTCGAGTGCGGCCCGATCGACCACTCTGGCATTTTTCCGCTGCTAAAGTAAGCATTAAGCCCTTTACCTTTGCCCCATCATGATTATGGGACAAAAACTGGTGGTCATCCTGCCGGCCTACAATGCCGAGAAAACCTTGGCCAAGACCTATGCGGAAATCCCCATGGATATTGTGGATGAGGTAGTTTTGGTCGATGATCATTCGACCGACCGGACTGCCGAGGTTGGACGGGCCTTGGGCATCCGCCATGTTTTGGTCCACCCCCAAAACCGAGGCTACGGAGGAAATCAAAAAACCTGTTACCGCAAAGCCCTGGAATTGGATGCAGATATTGTTGTGATGCTTCATCCGGATTACCAGTACACCCCCCGACTTATCGAAAGCATGGCTTACCTGGCGGCTCATAAGGTGTACCCGGTGGTGATCGGCTCTCGAATTTTGGGTAAAGGTGCCTTACAAGGGGGTATGCCCCTGTACAAGTACATTTTTAACCGTATGCTAACCCTAACCCAAAATTTTCTGATGGGTCAAAAGTTATCGGAATACCATACCGGGTACCGGCTATTCACAGCCGATGTACTTCGTAACATTTCTTTTGAAAAGAATTCCGACGATTTTGTTTTTGATAACGAAATGTTGGCTCAGATATGTTACCGGGGTTATTCAATTGGCGAGGTCTCTTGTCCTACCCGTTATTTTGATGAGGCCTCCTCCATTAATTTTCGTCGTAGCATGATTTACGGTTTGGGTGTTTTGCGGGTAGCCCTTCAATACCGTTTTCAAAAATGGGGACTGCTGAATTTTTCGATTTTTGAATAAAATGTCAATCCTCGTTGACATCTTACGGTTTCGTTGGGTTCGGTTAATTTTTCGAGGTCTTCAGGGCCTGGCCTTGTTTATCGTACTGGTTTTGTTTGTGGCCGTTGGATTCTACCTACGGTCAGAAATTTATCGCTTTGCACCACCTCAACCCTTTGAGGGTGATGAGGTTTACAACCCGTATGATTCGATGCCTCCTTTGCGCTTCAAAGCCAATTTTCACGCCCATTCACGGTCGTGGGGTGGTTGGACCAACGGCCACCAGTCGGATTCCGTTCTTGTGACGGCGTATGTGGAAGCGGGGTATCAGTTGCCTGCGCTATCCAATTACCACCGGATCAGTACCTGGTCCCAGGGCAAGGCGCCCTTGTATGTTCCGGTTTACGAAAGCGGATATAATCCCCTCAAATCCCATTTGTTGGTGATGGGTTTGGAACAACCGTCCTATTTCGATTTCCCGCTTTTCCAGAACACATCCCAACAGCAACAAATTATTCAAGGATTGAGGGATCGAGGTGCCGTTTTAGCGATGGCTCATCCGGATTTTGGAGGTGGGCGACGTCTAAGTGATATGGCCCTACTAGGCGGATACCATTTTATGGAAGTCTTTAATCATTACCGTCATTCCGAAGCCTATTACGATGCGGCTTTGACGGCCGGCCGACTGTCTTGGGTTTTGGCTAACGATGATACCCACGATCTCCACAGGGAAGCCACCTTTAAGCGCTGGAATGTTCTTATGGGCGAACGTGCCGATAGCCGCGTTGTCATGCAGAGGGCTTTGGAAGGTCGCCATTACGCGGTCTATGCCGAAGATTCAACGTTTCATAAAACCCTGGTGTCGTGTTCAGCACCTTCTCCAAACCAACGAATTTTTCGTTTTTCACACCCCTTGGAACGAATTCAAGCGATCGGTCAAAACGGTACGTTGTTAACGGAATCCTTGCAAACCGATACGTTGAAAGTGGAATTAGGTCCCCAGGAACCCTACGCCCGGGTTGAAGCCATGGATCCGGGTGCCAAAATTTTGTTGAACCCCATGGTGCGATTCCGTGGGGGGCCGTTGCCTTTGGCTGCTGCTTTACGAGCTGAGGTGGATCCGCTAAGGACATGGGCATTTCGCTTGGGGGTCTTGTTTATCTTGCTCGGTCTTCTTTGGATAGCACGATGGATACGAACCATAGGGTAAACCCAACGGATCCCTGGTATACACAGCCGCGTTTTGCGCGTCCTTTTTTGTTGTTATTGTCTTCCTTTTTTTACCTGGGCTTGGGCGGTTGGTCGCTCCTGGATTGGGACGAAATCAATTTTGCGGAATCTGCAAGAGAAATGTTAGCGTCTGGTGATTACGGCTCCGTTCAAATTAATTTTCAACCCTTTTACGAAAAGCCTCCCCTTTTTATGGCGCTGCAAGCGGGGATGATGAAGATTTTAGGGGTGGGAGAGTTGGCGGCTCGTTTGCCGAATGCTTTGCTTGGATCGATTTACCTTTTAACCCTTTATGAGTTGGGTCGTCGTTGGCTAAGCCAACGGGGGGGATGGTTATGGGCGGTCCTTCTTTGGTCTACTTTGTTGCCCCATGCCTATTTCAAGTCGGGGATTATCGATCCGCTTTTCAATTATTTTATTTTGGTTTCGGTTTGGGCCTTGTTTAGAGCCATGCACCTTGGATTGCAGGGTTTATGGAATCCGGGTTGGTGGGTTGTGGCCGGATTGGCGTCCGGATTGTCGGTTTTGACCAAAGGTCCCGTGGGCTTTTTGTTGTTGGCCTTGACGGCGCTTTTTTGGATGCTAAGGAACCGGGTTTGGTCTGTCTTATGGTGGAAGGGGGGAGGCGTTTTTGCCTTAGGGCTTTTGTTGCCGGTTTTGACCTGGGTAGCTTTGGAATGGTGGGTTCGGGGCCCTACGCAATTGATCTTGTTTTGGTCTTATATGATTGACCTTTTTCGAACCGGCGTAGCTGGTCATGAACAACCGTTTTATTACCATGCCGTGGTTTTGTTTTTGGGTTGTTTGCCGGCCATTCCGTTGGCCCTGCCTTTGTTGTTGAGATGGGAAGGGCCTACCCCTGCGCCCCAAGATTTTTCCAAAACCTTGTACCAAGCCATGTTAACTCTTTTTTGGGTTGTTTTGCTTGTTTTTAGTCTGAGCACCACCAAGATCATCCATTATTCGTCCTTGACCTATGTGCCTTTGGCGTTTTTGGGTTCTGCGTTTTTGTTGGATTTCCGACGTTCCATGAAATGGCCTGCCTGGTTGACCGTGATTTTGAGTTTCCTGGTAGTCTTTTGGGTTCTTGTTTTGGTTTCGATACCTTGGGCGCTTCGTTTCAAAGACTTGTGGGTCGATCGTATCCAGGATGTCTTTGTGCGTTCAGCCTTAAAGGATGCAATACCATGGATGGGTTGGGAATCCTTGTGGGTATTACCTTTTCCTTTTTTGATGTTATGGGGTTGGCAAAAGGTTAAGAATCGGGCAGAAGATCGAGGGATCTTGGGAATGGGTTTGGGGGTTGCGATTTTGGTGATGGGTTTGACCTATTCCTATTTGCCTCGAATCGCTTCGGTCACCCAATCCCCTGCGGTGAATTTTTACCAATCCTTAGCCGGTCAAAAAGTCTACGCAGCTACCTGGGGTTTCAAAAGTTATGCTCCCTTTTTCTACATGAAAATTCCCTATCATGGCTCAGGTCCCGCCTCATCCATGCCGGTAGGGGAAGAAATCATGCAGGTCCCCTTGGACCGACCTGTTTATGTGATTGCGCGCGTGGACCGGCTTCCCGATACCACCGCCCTCCCACTTCGTGCGGTAGGGGGCCAGGGTGGCTTTGTTTTTTACCGTCGCTACCGTTGATACAAGGTATTTGGTGCATCTTTGTGTATGCAAATCAAGAGAATACTACTTATTTGGCCCCTATTCCTACTCGTGATTTGGGTCGGGGTAATGCCCGTAAATGCCCAACCGACCAGCACAAAGTCCAAGGTGGAGGCTCGTTTCAAGGTATACGGGAATTGCGGGGCTTGCGAAGAGCGGATTACCGAGGCCTTGGATCAAAAAGGAATTGTTGCAGGGGGATGGGATCGTGAAAAACAGGAGGTGTGGGTGGTTTACAGGCCATCCAAAGTGACTTTGGAGCAAATTCATCGGTACATCGCTGCCGTGGGTCACGATACGGACCTCATGAAAGCGGACTCTGCGGTGTACCAGAGCCTTCCAAACTGCTGCCTTTACCGCGAAAAGCACAGCCCGCATTGATGGTTTGTCCACCTTTCATCCCCTTGAAGGTTTGGATTCTACCATGGTTTATCCTCGGGCTCTTGGCCTCGGGTGTGGTCCATGGTCAATCTGTCGATACCGTTCGAGGGGTGGTCCTGGAGGAAGATCTTAAGGGAGAGCTGAGACCTTTGCCCAATGCCCATGTTTATTGGATGGGAACCGACCAAGGCTTGACCACGGGGCCTTTGGGAACCTTTGCCTTGGGAACCAACGCCACCACCAGGGCTCTGGTTATTCGTTACCTGGGAATGGAACCGGATACCCTTTACATCACCGATTTCAAGCCTTTGCGGGTGATTATGAAACCTTTTTACCAACTGGGTCTGGTAGAAATTTCGGAGGAGAGGGCGAGTACCTATATCCGGCGGGCCGATGCCATCTCGACCACGGTACTCACCGAGGCCGAGCTCTTCAAAGCAGCTTGTTGCAATCTTTCCGAAAGTTTTGAGACCAACCCTTCGGTCGAAGTTTCGTACACCGACGCGGTAAGTGGGGTTAAACAAATTCAACTACTTGGCTTATCCGGTACGTATGTACAAATGCTGCGGGAGAACCTACCCACCATGCGAGGATTGACATCGCATTATGGATTAACCTTGATTCCGGGCACTTGGTTGGATGAGATACAGCTTACCCAAGGTCCAGGTTCGGCGGTCAACGGCTTTGAGGGGATGAGTGGCCAAATCAATTTGGAATTCAAGAAACCCAACCTCGACGAGCCCCTGCTTTTGAACGGTTACCTGAATCAAATGGGGCGTTCCGAGGTCAATGCGGTGGCTTCGACCCGTTGGTCACCTCGATGGACCTCGGCCTTGCTCCTTCATGGAAATCGAATGGATGGGACACCTGATATCAACGGAGATGGTTTTATGGACCTTCCACGAGGGCATCAGGGCAATGGTTTGGCCAGGCTGTTTTACAACGATGGTCAAGGATGGACGGGCCAAATCAATTTTCGTCGCGTCAGTGACCGCAGGAACGGTGGGCAAGTTGCCTTTGACCATTCCAAGGATTTTTTGGAGCAGCTCAACCTGTACGGCTTACAGAATCGTTTGGATCAAACCGAACTTTTCGGGAAGGTGGGTTATGTTTTCCCGGCGCACCGGTATCGTTCCCTTGGAATGTTATGGAGTCTGGGGACCACCCAATTGAATCATCGTTACGGTTACCGAACCTATACAGGCCGGCAAAATTCCGGGATGATGCAGGTTCTGTACCAGGATGTTTGGAAAGAAAGCCGCAACCGGTACCGGGTTGGTTTCCAAATGATGAGCGATGATTACCACGAAGTAGTGGATACCTTGGCGATACCCCTTGGATCGGATGCGCGGCAATCGTTCCATCGGGTGGAAAGAGTTCCCGGTGTTTTCGGAGAATTGACCCTGGACCGGCATCGTCAACAATGGGTGATAGGGGCACGTTGGGATTATCACAGTCTGTTTGGGGGGCAGTTCAGCCCTCGCTTGCATTGGAAATACGATGTTACCGACAAGGATCAGCTGCGGTTGGGGATTGGAAGGGGGTTCCGGGTGGCATCGGTATGGGCGGAGAATCAGGGAGCGCTTGTGAGTTCCAGGGCCTTGCGGTTGGTACCCTCTCAGGAAGGTACCGTCGGTCGTCCAAAGTCTTCGGCTTATGGTTTGAATCCAGAGTCTTCGTGGTATGCCGGTTTGCATTTTCGTCATGATTTCCGCTTCAACTACCGCAACGCAAGCATGAGCCTGGATGTTCAGCATCAGGAGTTTTCGGGTCAGGTGGTGGTTGATTTTGATCGCGATCCCCAGGCCTTGTGGTTGTACAATCTCCAAGGTCGTTCGTACAGTCGCAGCGCCCAAATGGAGTTGCATCTGCAGCCCTTAAAAAGGCAAGAGCTTCGTTTGGCTTACCGCTGGCAAGACGTTCAAACCGATTATGCGATGCCTTCACCGACAGGGCTTCCACCGGTGACCGGGGAATCGAGGCGCCTCCAGCGGCCCATGGTTCCAACCCATCGAGCCATGCTCAATTGGTCCTACCGAACCAAAAAGCGTTGGGAATGGGATGCGACCGTTCAAGTCTTTGGCCCCAAAAGAATTCCAAACACGCAGTCGAACCCGGAAGGAATGCGCATGCCTGGGTTTTCACCTTGGTATGCGGTGGCCTTTGGGCAAGTTACTCGCAACTTCAAGAGGGCTTCGGTTTACTTGGGGGTCGAAAATCTGGGGGATTTTCGTCAACGGGATTTGATACTGTCAGCCCAACAGCCTTTTGCCTCCACCTTTGATGCCTCGCTTGTTTGGGGCCCGGCCATCGAACGCATGGTCTATGCGGGTTTTCGTTTTAGGTTTGTGCCCAGTGATTAGGCCTTCTTAGCTCAGCTGGTAGAGCAACTCATTCGTAATGAGTAGGTCGCAGGTTCGAATCCCGTAGAAGGCTCCCGTTTTTGACCGATTGGTCGTTTGTTTACTTGTCCACAAGTCGAGTGGTGGGCGGGAATTCGGTTCTAATTTTGCTTTCTAGCAAACGAAATGCTCAATTTTTCGTTCATTTCATACGACTTATTGATTCTTATTGAATTTTCAACCCACCCTAAATTTATTGACCCGTGAACCAATCCGATCCAAATTCTGGTAAGTGCCCCGTTATGCACGGTGCCAACACCCAATCCGGCCAAGGCGGCCCCATGGCGTGGTGGCCCAAATCCCTCAACCTGGACATACTCCATCAACACGATACCAAAGTCAACCCCAACGGCGAAGGCTTTGATTACCGCAAAGTCTTTGAATCCCTGGATCTCGAAGCCCTCAAGGCCGATCTCAAAGCGTTGATGACGGATAGCCAGCCTTGGTGGCCGGCAGACTGGGGTCATTACGGTGGGTTGATGATCCGAATGGCCTGGCATGCGGCCGGTACCTATCGTACTTCGGATGGACGGGGCGGTAGCAATACCGGGAATTTGCGTTTTGCACCCTTGAATAGTTGGCCCGATAATACCAATTTGGACAAAGCCCGCCGCTTGCTTTGGCCGGTCAAGAAAAAGTACGGGAACAAAATTTCATGGGCTGATTTGATGATCCTTGCTGGAAACATGGCGTACGAGTCCATGGGTTTCAAGACATTTGGATTCGCCGGTGGCCGGGAAGATATATGGCATCCCGAAAAGGATGTTTATTGGGGCAGCGAAAAAGAGTGGTTGTCCAAGGATCGGTACACCAACCCTGCGGATAGCAACTCATTAGCGAATCCGCTGGCCGCCGTCCAGATGGGTCTCATTTACGTCAACCCCGAAGGGGTGGATGGCCAGCCCGATCCATTGCGCACGGCCCAGGATGTCCGTACCACTTTTGCGCGGATGGCCATGAACGACGAAGAAACCGTGGCACTTGCGGCCGGCGGCCATACCGTGGGCAAAGCCCACGGTAACGGGGACGCCTCGGCCCTGGGCCCCAACCCGGAAGGCGAAGAGCTGCATACCCAGGGTTTTGGATGGATCAATCCCGGAGGAAAGGGCCACGGGGCCGATGCCGTCACCAGCGGCCTCGAAGGGGCCTGGACGACGACCCCCGACCGATGGAACCATACCTATTTTCATCTATTGTTAAATTACGAATGGGAATTGCGCAAAAGCCCTGCAGGGGCCTGGCAATGGGAGCCTATCAACATTCGCGAAGAAGACAAGCCGGTGGACGCTCACAACCCGGCCGTTCGCCGCAACCCCATCATGACCGATGCGGACATGGCCATGAAAATGGATCCGGAATACCGCAAAATTTCCGAACGTTTTCACAAGGACCCTGCTTATTTCGAGGAAGTCTTCGCCAAGGCATGGTTCAAGCTAACCCATCGCGATTTGGGTCCTCGCTCCAGGTATTTGGGTCCCGATGCTCCCAAAGTCGATTTGATTTGGCAGGATCCTTTGCCATCGGCACCGGCTCCCATGAGCGATGCCCAAATCACTGCGCTCAAAAAGACCCTCTTGAACAGCGGGCTTAGCCATAGCGATTTGATTTGCACGGCTTGGGACAGCGCCCGCACTTTCAGGAGTTCGGATTTCCGCGGTGGTGCCAACGGAGCCCGGATTCGTCTGGCCCCTCAGAAGGACTGGGCCGGCAACGAGCCTCAGCGCTTGGCTCGCGTTCTGGCCGCTCTCGAACAAATTCAAGCTTCCTGCGGTCACCCGGTTTCCATAGCGGATTTGATCGTTTTGGGGGGGACCGCGGCCATCGAGGCAGCGGCTCATCAAGCGGGAGTCCACGCTCAGGTTCCCTTTCACCAAGGAAGGGCCGATGCCGTTGCCGAATGGACCGATGCCGAATCCTTTGCCGTCTTGGAACCGCTTCACGATGGTTACCGTAACTGGCTCAAAGAACATTACGATGCCCAACCCGAAGAACTCTTGTTGGACCGCACTCAATTGATGGGATTAACCGCCCCTGAAATGACCGCCCTCGTTGGAGGCATGCGGGTCTTGGGAACCAATCACGGCGGCAAGAGCCATGGAGTTTGGACCGATCGCGTTGGTGTTCTCAGCAATGATTTCTTTGTAAACCTCACCGACATGCGCTATCGCTGGGAACCTACCGGTCGTAATTCCTACAACCTGGTTGACCGTGCTTCGGGGGATACCCGATGGACCGCAACGCGGGTGGATTTGGTCTTTGGTTCCAATTCGGTGTTACGGGCCTATGCTGAATTTTATGCCCAAGACGATAACAAAGAACAGTTTGTTCGTGACTTTATCAAATCTTGGGTCAAAGTCATGAACGCTGACCGCTACGATTTGCGATAAGTTGATCAAGATGTTGTGGAGCGCGTTCCTGTTTTGTTCATTGCAGGCTGCTCCCGTTGATAGCCTAAAACCCTCGTTTCATGCGGATTTTCCCATGTTATCCGGCACGGACTCCCTGTTGTTAAAGCAATTGGATGAAGTCGTTATCACCGGTTCCAGGGAATTTCAGCGCCGTCGTGAATCGCCTGTTGCGGTTCATGTGGTGAATCGCCGGGCGCTTCAAGGAATTCAAGCCAACAATGCGCTTGAAGGCTTACGGTTGATCCCCGGACTCCGTACCGAAACCAATTGCCAGACCTGCCATTATACCCAGGTCCGCATGAATGGTTTGCCTGGAGGGTATTCTCAAATCCTTTGGAACGGTCGACCGGTGGTGAGTTCGTTGTTGGGTCTTTACGGTCTGGATATGTGGCCCGCTTCCATGGTCGAGCGAATCGAAGTCGTTCGCGGTGGAGGGTCCACGATGTACGGTTCCAATGCCGTTGGGGGTACCGTGAACATTATTACGCGTACTCCGGACCAAAACGGCTTCTCGCTTGGCAGCACCTACCGTCGGGTGGGAGGGGGCGCTTCCGATGGCTTGGTGGACGGGCAACTGAGTCGGCTGTTCGCAGAAGGACGCGGAGCGGTTCAGGTTCTTTACAACCACCGCAGCCGCCAATGGTGGGATGCCAACGGCGATGGCTTGAGCGAACTTCCCAAAACCAACGCTGATAACATGTCCCTGAACGCCTATTGGCGACCCAAAGTCGGTGGTCGGTGGAATTTATCGTTGCAAACCATGCGGGAATACCGCTACGGTGGATCCATGGTGTTTGGACCGGTCTACCTGGCCTCTCAGGCCGAAGAGCGCAAGACAAGGGCAAAACTTGGACATCTGGACTACCGAAAAACCTGGAATCAAGGACGTTCCAACCTTGTGGCCTATACGGCATGGCAAGGGGTTCAGCGGGAGCACTATACCGGGATTTTCCCGGATTCCCCGTCTGCAATTCTCCAGCATTTGGCGAGTCCTCCTTACGGTGGGTCCAAATCTTTAACAGGTCAAACGGGGATGCAAATAGGTCATCGATGGGAGGTGGCAGGAAGACCGATGAATATAACGGCCGGTATGGAGTACCTGAGCGATCGGGTTACCGACAGCATTCCGGCTTACCGATTCTTGGTGGATCAAAATATCTGCGATTGGGGACAATTTGCTCAAATCGAGTGGTTCCTCCATGCTCGATGGCGCTTGCTGAGTGGTTTGCGGATGGACATCCATTCGATGTTAAAACAACCGGTTTGGAGTCCTCGATTGGCCTTGTTATTCAAAAAAGAAAACGGCTGGCAATGGCGTCTGGGGTATGCCTCGGGTTTTCGGGCTCCCCAAGCCTTTGACACGGATTTGCATACCGCCTTTGCAGGGGGTGGGGTATCCCGTGTTACCCTTGACCCGCGATTAGGCGCTGAATACTCCCATAGTTTTCATACCTCGTTGGGTTACGAAAAAGCCACCGCGGATTGGGTGTACGGATTTGATTTGGAAGGGTTTGGAACCCGTTTGAACGACGCATTTGTCTTGGAAAACATCGGTTCGGATCCTTGGGGCGAACAGCTTCTCAAGCGCAACGGTAATGGAGCAACTGTAGCGGGTATCAGCGCCGAGGGCCGGGCCCAATGGGGAAGACGATTCCAGTGGGAGACGTCCTGGACTTGGCAATTCAATCGTTGGGATGTGCCCGTTCAAGTTTTATCCGAAGCTCCTGCAACCCGCCTTTTTATGCGGACCCCCAACTTTTACGGGTACAGCCAAGGTACCTGGTGGTCCAAGCGGGGATGGACGTTGAATTTGAATTTGTTGCTAACAGGCCCGATGTGGGTCCCTCGATTTGGAGGCTCCGAGGCCAATCCCAACGACCTAATTTTTCGATCCCCCACCATGGTCGAGTGGAACGGTCAATGGACCAAAAAATGTAATTTCAAAGGACTCCATCCGGATTTTGAGTTTTTTGCGGGGTTCAAAAACTTGTTGAACCGATACCAAAGAGATTTTGACCGGGGTCCGGGTAGGGATAGCAACTTTATCTACGGTCCCTCAACACCAAGGACCTGGTTTTTGGGTTTTCGAATCCAAGCCTGATGGACAGGCTAGGGGTTTAATCTGAAATTAAGACCTTGGAATTAAACAAATTAAAGGGTCTATCGTTGTTTAATAAATTTTCTTCGATGACTCTGCGCAATCCTATTTTCTTTTGTGGCCTTGGCTTGCTCCTTTTGTCTAGTTGCCGCAAGGATTTGGCTCCCAGCCCCCCGGTTTTTGAGTTTTGTCCCGGTTCTCCAACGGTCACCGACGTCGATGGTCAAGTTTATAACACGGTCCTGATTGGGGGTCGCTGTTGGACCAGGAACAACCTTAGGGTAACCAAATTTCGTAACGGAGATGGCTTGGGTTCGGATCCCTCGTTGAATTATTGGACCTCGGTCAACCAGGGTTCCTTTTCGCTCTATGACAACCAATCGGTTAACAAAGGCGATTTTGGGTACTTGTACAATGGGTATGCGGTCACGGATGCTCGGGGTCTTTGTCCCACAGGCTGGCATGTCCCTACGGATCAAGAGTGGGGTCAGATGATCAAATCCTTGGATCCTTCGGCCAATTCGTTGGTATCAGGAGCTGAAAGCTCGACCGCCGGCGGACCTCTCAAAAGTACCGACCTATGGAACAGTCCCAATTCGGGCGCAACCAATGCCAGCGGTTTTAGCGCCGTTCCTGGGGGCTTTCGCTCCGAAAGCGGGGTCTTTGGGGCTAAATTGGACGGTGGAACCTATTGGAGTTCAACGCCTGATGGTTCATCCCGGGTTTGGTTTCGGTATTTGTACGATGACAATGCCTCGGTTGTTCGAAATTCAGGTAATTTACGTCAAGGCCGCTCGGTTCGATGCATTCGAGATTTGACGGGGACCGGAGGGGGTGGGGGAGGTAGTGACACCTTGCAATCCCCTACTGTGATTACCCAGGTCGTTTCTGGTATCACGAGCAACACCGCAAACAGCGGTGGCCAGGTTGTTTCGGACGGGGGTTCGACCGTCGTCCAAAGAGGCGTCGCCTACGGCCTTGCACCTTTGCCGGATTTGAATCAGTCCTACACCATGAACGGGACCGGAACAGGTTCTTTTGCCAGCGCCCTCCTTAATCTTTCCCCCAATACGTTGTACCATGTGAGGGCCTATGCCACCAACGCAGTTGGGACGTCCTACGGCAACCAGGAGGTTTTTACCTCCGATGCACTTCCACCGCCACCGGGTTGCCAGGCGAATGCCTGTCCGGGGACCCCAACCGTGACGGATTTTGGGGGCCGTGTTTACGGGACCGTGAAAATCGGCAATCAATGTTGGATGGCCAGCAACCTTCGAACGGTTCATTATCAAAACGGTGACCCAATCAGCCCCTGGGGCTCGAACCAGAATCCCGTTGGATACCATGCTGTTTACAACAATCAACCGTCCAACGAAGCCCTGTACGGTTTACTCTACAACACCTTTGCTGTGATTGATTCGCGCGGTCTGTGTCCCACGGGTTGGCGCGTGCCCAGCAGTGCCGATTTCGATGTTTTAGCCACCTTTTTGGACCCCAATTCGGTGTCTGGTAGCGCTGTTTTTAACGGAGCGGTCAGCACCATGGCAGGCGGTGAAATGAAGAGCCTATCGCTTTGGAACAGTCCCAATGTCGGCGCGACGAATGGTTCTTGCTTCGATGCGGTAGGGGCTGGTTATCGTGGAACGGATGCCAATTATTACAACCAAGGCCTTGGAGCCTACTTTTGGACCACGACGACCGGATTTCCCGGTGGTTGGAATTCGCTGCTGGACCGACGACTCTGGTCCTTTTCGTCCGAATTGGTGGTTGCACCCAACGCGCCGGAATTAGGTTTTTCGGTTCGATGCATCAAAAACAATTCCGGTAATTGAACTATTTTTTTCTTCTAAACATCGTCTTTTGGTTCGCTAAGAATTAAAGGGCTACAGTGGCGCCAAGGGTGAGGTAGGGCCATTTTTCGGCTCCGATCGACGCTCGTCCTTTGGTAAGTCTCCTGAATTCCAAACGACCCACAAAGTGATGGTTGGGTCTGTATTTCAAGCCCATCGAGTAACCGCTCCAAAAGGAAGAACCGTTGTTATCGGGTTTGGGAACGACAATCCCAGCCGGATCATCCAACAGTTCGGCCCGTAGATTGCAAGCCCAAAACGGATTCAAAAAATGTTCGGCAACGATGTTTCCCTGGGCCCAGGTATCTCCGTTTTGCCAGCCATGGTATAGGCTGCTGGTTAGAAGGGTTTTGGAGGTGGGGCGGTACAAGGCATAGGCATCGAAGAGGGACCTCCAGCCAAGCATTGGTCTGTTGTTACCGGGGTCCATTCGCGATGCATGTTCCTCACGACCCCCATAATAGTTTAGGTTAATCAGCCATTGGGAACTTGGTCGGATTTCCATTTGGGCTACCAGTCCTTGGCCAGCGACCCTATCCACGGCTTGTTGCCAACCGTTCACCAAGTAAACATAGGTGCTGTATCGAGGGCCCCAGGTATAACCGATTCGGACCCCGCTGAGGTAATACGGAACAAATTCGGCCGATAAAGAACGCGTATAGGTCGGTTGATCTTTGGATAAGGGATTTTCGTTGGTGAAGGGCGACCCCAACAATCCGGCATCAATCCACAAGTCCAATTTTTTCCAAGGCTTGAACCCCAGGCTGGCTTCGAGAAGGCGGGGTTCTCCGGGCAGGTAATTTCTTTCCATATAGGTGCCAAAGGCCGGCATCAAGCGACTCCGAATTTGCTCGCTTTGGTAGCGAAGGTCCAAAAGGGCCAGGTTGATGGCCCACTGATTAAGTGAGGAGGAACTGACCAGGTCCGGGATTTCTTGGCTCCTGGACGGTCCCCAATTTCGGTAAAAATCCAATTGGGCTCCCAAGACCAAGGGCTCCGAGCCCAAACGAATGCCCCCTGTGGAGTCCGCAAAACCGGTGTTGACGACCTGGGCTCTCAGCATGAGTGGACATCCCAAAAGCCCTATACTAAGAATTAAACCCAGGGTTCGAATCAAGGTCTTAACACCATGAAAACAATCGTGAAACCAACCATGAAAAAACATCAAGTAAATCAACATTTTGTTGGGCTTATTTTGCTGATAATTAACATTTTGACCTGTTTGGATGTTTCGGGTCAGGGTCGCTGGGAATTGCTGGGTCAAACGGTGGTAACCGATCGATTGGATCGCGATGTCGTTCAGGTAGGCTCGAGGAGGGGGGATTACAGTGCACTTCAAATTCATGTCGTGAGGGGTCGGGTTGATTTTCACCGAATGCAGGTGGTTTTTGGTAACGGTACTGTGCACGAGGTAAATCTACGACCAAGCATACGGAGGGGAGGCCGGAGCATGTTCATCGACTTACCGGGCAGGGAACGGTACATCCGCGAAATTGTATTCTGGTACGATTCCCGTTCTCTGAGGAACAAAAGACCCGTGGTGAGGGTGTACGGCAGGACTTGAGGCCGTGTCTCGCAGGGGGAGGGTGGATGTACCTTCGTGCATGCAATCCACAGCCTTTCAGGAAATCGTCGAATTTCGACGTTCCAACCGACTTTTTGACGCCAAGATACCGGTGCCGGATGAGGTGATTCAGCGCTCCTTGGAAAGAGCTGCTCTATCGCCCAACAGCAGCAATATGCAGCTATGGGAATTTCATTGGATCAAGTCCGAACAGGCTTTGGCCCAAATGGTTCCCCTTTGTTTGAACCAAAACGCTGCCCGAACAGCCAAGCATTTGGTGGTGTTTGTGACGCGTCAGGACCTGTGGAAAAAACGGGCCGCTTGGAACCTTCAACAAGTCCGTAACAGCATCCAAGGAGAGCCGAACAACGGTCAAAAAGCGGGTTTGCGCTATTACGGAAAACTGATGCCGTTTCTGTATACCAACGATCCCTTGGGGTTCATGCATGTTCTGCGATGGCTGATTGGGTTGGTGATGGGGGCATGGAAGCCTTTTTACAGGCCCGGTGGTCGTGCAGAGCAGCGCATTGTGGCTCATAAATCTTGCGCCTTGGCCGCTCAGACCTTTATGTTATCGGTTGCGGCGGAGGGTTTTCATACGTGTCCGATGGAGGGCTTGGACAGGGTGCGCGTTCGAAAATTTTTGGGCTTGCCCCGTGGTGCCGAAATCAACATGGCCATTGCCGTGGGTCTGGGGACCGAAGCCGGGGTTTGGGGTCCAAGGTTCCGGGTGCCCTTGGAGGAGGTGGTTCATGTTCATTGATTCCGAATTTGGAGGACCTGATCCATGGTTAATGATTCCGTTTTTTGAGGGTCGAAGCGATCCCGATGAACATTAAAGCGGATATTCTCATTCTGGGCGGGGGTGCGGCTGGCTTTTTTGCGGCGGTTCATGCGGCCCGCTTGAATCCTCAGCTGCGGGTCGTTGTGGCCGAGAAATCCTCCAAATTATTATCCAAGGTTTTGGTATCCGGAGGTGGTCGCTGCAATTTGACCCACGAATGTTATGACAAAGGAGTTCTGGTTGGAAATTATCCCAGGGGTGGTCCCGGTCTGCGCCAAATTTTTGGACGATGGGGGCCCGAAGAAACGGTGGCGTGGTTCGAAAGCATGGGTGTCCAGCTCAAAACCGAGGCGGACGGGCGCATGTTCCCGCAAACCAATCGATCGGAGACCGTTGCGCGCTGCCTCCTCTCCGAGGCGGAGAGGCTTGGGGTGGCCATCCAATTGAACACCCACTACACCAGCGTACAGGTGGTGGACCAAGGCTTTGTTCTCCAAAGTGCCCAGGGCAGCGCCCATTGCAAACATTTACTCGTTGCTACCGGTGGCCACCCCAAGGCCGAGGCGTACGCCTGGCTGGCAGCGCTCGGCCATCGCATCGTCCCTCCGGTTCCTTCCTTGTTCACTTTTAACTTGCCCGCCCATCCCATCACGGAGTTGATGGGTGTTTCGGTGACGGATGCAAGGGTTCGTTTGCCTCAATTCAAAAAAGTGACCCAGGGTCCCGTTCTCATCACCCACTGGGGCCTTAGCGGTCCGGCGGTTTTGCGGCTATCGGCCTTGGCGGCCCGGGATCTGCAGGCCTGTGGTTACCTCTACGATGTCGAGATTCATTGGTTACCAGCCTACCACGAAGATCAGATTCGTCATCTGTTGTTGCAACACCAGAAGGAAAAACCACAGGCCTTGGCTCTTGGATCCTGGCCTTTTGACCTCCCGTCTCGTTTGGTTCGCTACCTGGGTATCAGGGCAGGGCTGGACCCCGACAAAGTCTGGGCGGATATCCGGCTCAAAGATTTGAACCGCTTAGCTGCGCTATTGTCCAACGATACCTACCAAGCCCAAGGCAAAACCACCTTCAAAGAGGAATTCGTCACCGCCGGTGGGGTGCATCTGGGCGATGTGAACCTTAGCGATATGCAGAGCCGCAAGGTACCGGGATTGTTTTTTGCGGGCGAGGTTTTGGATATCGACGGGGTAACGGGCGGGTTTAATTTTCAAGCCGCCTGGAGCACGGGCTGGATTGCCGCCCAGGGGATGGCGGGGTAGGATCCGGGGTGTTGAATCAGGAGTGATCCTTTTATGATCCACAAGACCATAATATGCGCAACGAAATTAAGTATAATCCCTAGATATTTTTGGGGTGCTTACAATTTATTTAAAAAAAATGGATTGATACTCAGCCTCTATTTGTTCAACCTCTTTTTGTGAGAGCTCGCTGAATTCTTTTTCTTTGGCCCTTTTAGATAACACTCCTTGATTTTGATCCAGGAATCTTACGAGTACTGAAACCAGTTTATCCGGCATTTCGAATTCCTCATCCATGTAGTTTTTAAACGCATCATAATTTGCTATGTAATTGATTTCATGCGGAATAATATTCTCGATGGTGTCCTTAACGCAGTCAAATAAGAACTCAGCATGCTTGGTGGCGTCAAAGAATCGGTAATAATCCTTCGTTTGATTGATTACCTGTACATTGTGGTTCGGTGTTTCATTCCAGGCTATGAAATCTAACAGAGGCTTCGAATAGTATTCCAAAACCAATCTGTAGTCATTGATGTGGTCTAATATGGAAGACGATACTGGAAAGATGATCCCCTGGTCCGAAAACTTCTTTTTTGCAAGGATATGATGGATGAGGTAACGATGAATCCTTCCATTACCGTCTTCAAAGGGATGGATAAAAACAAATCCAAAGGCAATCACAGCAGCAGCAAGAACAGCATTAAAATCATCCTTAATCAGGATTTGATTGGCTTCAATCAAGCCCGTAATCAATTCCTTTATGTCCTCATGTTTGGCAGAAATATGTACAGGAATAGGTTCTCCTGAATTTCGATCATGCTCGCCTACAAATCCACCTTGCGTTCTGAAACCCATTTTGATAAATCGGCTATTCTCAATAACCAATTGTTGCAATCGAATTAACTCTTCTTCTGTCAATTCATTCACTCCAGCTTGACCTATAGCAAAACCCCATCTTGCAGCTCGCTTACTTTTTGGGCTTTCACCTTCAATGGTAAAAGAAGCCTTTGAATCTTTGAGCAGCAAAAATGCAGAGGCACGCTGAATGAGATCTTTTCTTATGCCATTGATTTGCCTTCTATTGATATCAGCGTAGTCACTTGATAAATGATTCTCTAAATTCTTTGTTTTCGAAATGAGTGCACAAAATTGATGGGTGCCCGGCAAGTTATTAATCACTAAATGTCGCGAAGATTTAATACCCTTTACAGCAAACTGTAATTTTTCATCAATTACGGGGACATAGCTTTTCTTGGTGATATTGCTTTTGCCTTTAATTTGTTGACCTGATACCCATTCCAGCAAAAACCATATTCTTCTTGAATACTTTCCCAAAGGCTCGATGTTCACCAATTCGAAAATTTCCTTATTACTTAGGATTTCGTTCAACTTTGCAAACACCAAAAGATTCACCCCTTCATATTTAAGCGCAAATACTAAATGATTATAGAGTGCTACAATTTTTGAATTTTTCTTGCTGTCTTCCGGCAGGTATTTAAATGGAAAAACTTTCCATGTTTCTGTTTCAAGCCTCTGGTTCTTCTCTGAAACCATGGCTTTCATAGAGGGGTATGGAATTTGTAATTTCAGTTTTTCAATGATCGCAACATATCCTACTACCCATCCTTGATAGGGTTTTACTTCCATATGAATGATGGGCGCATTGTTTGAAAAATGGGCGCTATTCATTATTTATTGTGATTTATAGGCGCAAGATACGTGAATTTTAGGGGCAAAGCAAGATATTTAGGCGCATTTGAATTGCTGGTTTATTAGTTCTACTTTGAAATGCCCACAGGTTCATTCTAATCAGTCCGAAATTTGGGGAGGGTTAAAGCAGACCAAACCCGCGCCGGAACGGCGTTCCAAGCTTTTTGATTTTTTGGAATTCGCCTAAGCAAGCTTGGCGCTTCCTCAAATCAAAAAGCCCCCTTACGGGGGCACGGTTTTGGTTGGCGGAGAGAGAGGGATTGTCCTCGCTTCGCTCGGACATCCCCAGGGGGGAGGTCCTAGCATTTACAGCCCATGCCGGAACTTCGTTCCTTGCATTTTTTATTTTTGGAATTCGCTCAGGCAAGCCTGGCTCATCCCCAAATAAAAAATGCCCCCGTTGGGGGCATGGGCTTGGGATGCGGAGAGAGAGGGATTCGAACCCCCGGACCTGTTACAGTCAACGGTTTTCAAGACCGCCGCAATCGACCACTCTGCCATCTCTCCGCTGCGAATGTACACCCAAAAGGGCTTTGAAAGGCTATCAATCCGCTTTTGGATGGAATGCGGGAAGGAATACGACCCGAAAAAGGGCTGGAATCGGGTCTTGCCAATGGGGTGGATTCCAGCCCGGCTAGGGCCCCACCATTTCAATTAGAGGCATGTTATCCAATCGGATTGTGGGGGACCCCGGAAGGATGGACGAAGGTTTGCACGGGTCATTCCAAGGCAAGCGCGGATTGCTCCGTGGTAGGCGCGGATTGCTCCGTTGTAAGCACGGAACGATTTGCGGATTACCCTGCCTGTTGCCCGGCGCTCTGTCCTGAGTGGGGCCTGGTGAGGTGGAAGAAGCGTAGGAGGAGGAAGATGGCGGAAAGGAGCAGACCGCCGGCCAGGGCCAGCCACATGCCGTAAAGCCCGTAGGAGCTGCGCAGAACCAAATAGGTCCCTAGGGGAAGGGCCACCACCCAATACGCGATCAAAACCAGCAGGGTGGGAACGCGTTTGTCCTCCATACCGCGCAAGAGGCCGACCCCCAAGGCCTGAAGACCGTCCACCAACTGAAAAGCCGCGGCGATGAGGAGCAGAATCGAGGCCGAACGAAGGACCACCGGATCGCTAAGGTAAAAAGCAGGTAATTCCCGGTTCCAGATCACAAAGGCCAGGGCACAGAGGCTCATCAAGACGATCGTCATGGCCATGGCAACCCACCCAATGCGTCGGGCCAGGGACAGGTCACCCAAACCCCTGGCGTAGCCAATGCGGATGGAAGCCGAAGCCGAAAGACCCACCGCCACCATAAAACTCATCGAAGCGATGTTGATGGCCACCTGATGGGCGGCCAAAGCCTGGGCCCCCAGCCAACCAATCACCACGGCGGCTCCGGCAAAGGCGGAGGTTTCAAAGATGTACTGGAAGGCAGAACTCAACCCCAGGATTAACATTCGTAACAACGGCTGAATTCGAACATGGCGAAGCCCAAAACGATGGGTCCAGTAAGGTCGAAGGTCCTTATGGACTAGGACATAAGCCATCATCGCCAAGGCCATCACCCAGCGGGCGATCACAGTCGCCCATGCAGCGCCTTCAACCCCCATGGCAGGAAATCCCCAGCGCCCAAAAATCAAAAGGCTGTTGAGGCCCGCATTGAGGGGGATGCTTAAAATGGCGATCCACAAAGCCGGTTTCATCCATTCCAATCCTTCGATGAATTGTCGAAAGGCCTGAAAGACCATGATGGGCAAGAAGGAATAACTCAGGGAATAGAGGTAAATGCGCATTTGGGCTTCGACCTCCGGACTTTGGTTCAGGACCGAAAGCCAAGGCAAAAAGCCCAAAAGCAAGAGCTGCATCAAAAATCCCGATAGGATGCAAACCCACCAACCGTGCAACAAAACACCTGCGCCTGCTTCGGTATCCCCGCGGCCTCTGGCATGAGCGCTCAGGGTGGATACGGCCAAGGATAAACCAATCCCAAAGACCAACAGAACATTGAAAATGCCTACGGCCACCGAAACCCCGGCCAAAGGAACAGCACCCAAACGACCCACCATGATCGAGTCCACCACCGACTGAGCCATATGGCTCATTTGTCCCAAAATAATGGGCCATGCCAAGACCCAATGGTCGTGGAGGAGGGTTCGGTTGGTCGGTTTCAAAGCCTTCAACGGGTTGGAGCGCGCCGAAGGTAGCGAAAATCCGGAATATTGAGGGGACTGACTTGCCAGCCTTGCCAATCATTTCCCAACAATTGCAGCATCATATCGTAATACAAGACCAGGAACGGGTGATTCTGTTGGATGCGCAGATCCATTTGACGGTAGAGGGCGACCCTCTCTTTTTCATTGGTTGTTAGCAAAGAGCGTTGGTAGGCCTCATCAAAAATTGGATCCTGGTAGCAGGTATAATTGGGGCCGTTCGGTACACGGTTGGGACCGTAGGCCAGCGCCAAATAATTTTCGGCATCGGCGTAATCGGCAATCCAACTGGCTCGAAAGAAGGATGCTTCCTGCCCGCTTAACATTTGACGCAGGGCTGGACCTTGGCTGAGTCGAATTTCCAATTGGACCCCGAGTGGAGCCCATAGGCTTTGGAGATACTGAGCGATATCGGCATACGAAGGATTGGTTTCCAGTACCAAACGCAAGGGATGGGAGCGGTTGTAGCCCGCTAGTCGTAGGAGTTCCAAAGCCTTGGCAGGTTGGTACGGATTGGAACCTGGGAGGTCCAAGGCCGAAGAGTCAAAACCGGGCAGACCCGGTGGTAGCAGACCCCCGTGTCCCGGATAGCCCAGGCCACGTCGGAGGGAGCGGACCAAGGTCACCCGATCGGTGGCATGGTGCAGGGCCTGCCTCACGAGGGGGTTCAACAGGGCTTTGTTGCAACCGGATGCGGTTGAGTCCAACAAAAAACCCAGGTATTCGGTGTTAAAGTACGGTCCCCGTACGATTTGAAATTTTTGAGAAAATTCAGAACGTAACCGGAGCTGTTCATCAAAAAACCGTCGTTGAAAAGCGGGTTCCCATCCCCATAACAAATCTATTTTGCCCTGCATAAAGGCCATGGCGGCCGTGCTTTTGTCCGTCCATTGATGAATTTGCACCGCCGTCAAATAGGGGAGCCTCCGCCCGCTGGTATCAAACTCAAAGTAAAAAGGATGTCTTCTCAGGACACAACCCTCGCCTTCCAACCAGGTTTGGAGGGCAAAAGGACCGGTTCCGACCGGATGCGAGCGAAGATCCCGGCCGTAAAGGGCTGTTGCCTCGGGAGCCACCACCGAACAATAACCCATGCTCAACAAACCCAAAAGGGGAGGGAAGGGTTGCCTCAAATGGATTTCGAGGGTGAGGGCATCCACCTTCTTGAAGCCACCACCGGGCGCCAATTTATCCCGAAAAATCCAAGCTCCCGGCGAGGCTGTGGACGGATCCTGAAGGCGTTCCAGGGAATGAATCACATCGTCGGAACGAAGGGCCCGGGTACCCGAAGGACCAAAACAAGGATCGCGGTGGAAATAAACCGAATCCCGTAGGTAGAAACGATAAACCAAGCCACCGTTCAGGATTTCCCAGCGATGGGCCAGGGAAGGGACGGGGTTTTGGTCCGGCCCGAGCTCAACCAAGCGATTAAAGAGCAATCGTGCGGTCCAGTTACCGGCCTGATCGCGGGCCATGGCCGGGTCCAGGCTTCGCAACGGGGTTTCTTGGTTGTAATGAAAGACCTCCCCGGACTTGGAGTCCGACGGCTGCCTGCAGGCGGTCAAAACAAGGCCGCATAGCAGGAGGTACAGCCACAGGGCAGGAATCGTCGGTGTATCTTTGGGGTTCAAGCTTCAAAAATACATTGCGGGTTCCACCTCCATTCCCATTCGACGTTCTCAAGCCAAACCTCCATGGAAAACGGTAAAATCATCGCCGTCGCCAACCAAAAAGGGGGCGTTGGCAAGACCACGACGGCCATCAACCTGGCTTCGGCCTTGGCGATCCTCGAATACCGGGTTCTGCTCATCGACGCCGATCCCCAAGCCAACGCCACATCGGGTTTGGGCATCGACCCCAAAACCGTCAAGGCCGGCCTTTACGAATGCTTGGTCAACGACCTCAGCATACCCGATACCTGCATACCCACCCAGGCCGAACGATTGAGCATTTTGCCTTCTTCGATTGACTTGGTCGGTGCCGAAATCGAAATGATTAACCGACCCCAGCGGGAACGCATTTTGGAACATGCCCTGGAAGGAATTTTGGAGCGCTACGATTTTGTCATTATCGATTGCTCTCCATCGCTCGGATTAATTACCGTCAATGCCTTGACCGCAGCGCATTCGGTTATTGTTCCGGTGCAATGCGAGTATTTTGCCCTCGAAGGTTTGGGCAAATTGTTAAACACCATCAAGATTGTCCAAAGTCGATTCAACCCTCGTTTGAGTGTCGAAGGAATTTTGCTAACCATGTACGATGGTCGGTTGAGGCTTTCCAACCAGGTGGCCGAAGATGTTCGTAACAACCTGGGGCATATGACCTTCGAAACTATAATTCACCGCAACACCCGGCTTAGCGAAGCCCCTAGTTTTGGGGTTTCGGTTATCCATCACGATGCGGCCAGCAAAGGAGCGACCAATTACCTCCACCTGGCCCGTGAAATCCTCCAAAAAAACAATTTCACCCAAATAGCCCACGAAGACCGTTACCTGGACGAAGAATAATCATGGCTGCAAACCCCAAAAAATCGGCCCTGGGCCGTGGTCTTAGCGTCCTCCTATCGCCTCAAGACCAAGATATTCTCCAGACAGCCGTTCAGGAGGGCTTGGTTTCGGTGGATTTAATCGACATCAACCCCTTTCAGCCCCGGGATCAGTTTGATCCGGAGGCTTTGGAACAACTGCGTGCGTCGATCGAGCAATTGGGAATTATTCAGCCGCTCACGCTGCGTCGAAACGGCTCTCGTTACCAGTTGATATCGGGAGAACGCCGACTCCGTGCAGCCCGTTTGCTGGGCAAAAAAGACGTACCTGCCTACATCATCGATACCACCAAGCAAGGCATGATCGAAATGGCCTTGGTCGAAAACCTCCAGCGCAAAGATCTGAACCCCATCGAAATTGGTTTGGGCCTGCTGCGTCTGCAAGAAGAATGCAGTCTGAACCAAGACCAAGTGGCTCAGCGGGTTGGGATGTCGCGGGTCAATGTATCCCACTACACTCGTTTGGTCAAATTACCCCCGGAGATACAGGCAGCTTTGCGTGCCGGACATCTTGAGATGGGGCACGGCAAAGTCTTGGCGGGTATGGTTCGTGTGGAACATCAATTGGAGGCCATGAAGCGCTGCATCGAAGGTGCTTGGAGTGTAAGAGCCCTCGAAACCTATACCAAATCCCTGGAAACGGTTACCGGCCCCAAGTCCCATCGCACGGCTGCCCAATCATCCATGCCCACCCAAGGGGCCGCTTACCAGTCGGTTCAGAATCAATTGGTTCGTCACTTTGAAAGCCCGGTCCGAATGCAGGTCGGTTCCTCGGGGAAGGGAGAAATACGCATTCCCTTTTCGGATACCAACGATCTCAATCGACTTTTGGATTTGATTTTTGAACGAGATTAAGTTCCAGGGATGGGGTCCGGTCTTTTACGAATGCATTGGTTAACCCTGCTGGTTTGGACTTTCCTTGGCCTTCTATCGACACCCAAAGCCTCGGCCCAGGATTCATTGCCTGCCCTGCCTGATCCGGGACGCGTTACCCTTCGGGCTGCCTTGGTACCGGGTTGGGGTCAATGGACCAACCGGGCCTATTGGAAGATTCCCGTGGTTTGGGGCGGACTGGCCTTCATGGTTTATCAAACCTCCAACACCTCGGATTTATACTTGAAATACCGGGATGCCTACCGTTGGAGGACCGACAACGATCCCAACACGGTGGATCCGTACATCAACACCGATACCGAAGCCTCGCTGGTCCAAAAAAGAGATTTGTTACGGAGAAGTCGGGATGCCTACTTTTTGCTAACCCTGGCCACGTACGGTCTCCAAATTTTGGATGCCCATGTGGATGCCCATCTAAAGGCTTTTGAGCGGATGGATTTCACCGTCAATCCCGTTCGTCCTGATCTCCACGGTAGAACCGGTGGGGCTACCTTGACCTGGACCTATCGGTTTTGAAAAGAAAACATGGAACCGATGCTTTTAATTTTCAACCAATGAATCTATTGTTTTTGGGGCACGGCAAATTAGCCAAAGCCATCGCTCAAGAGGCAGAGGATCGCGGTCATGGCATCGTCGCCTTTTTCGATTCCCATAGGCAGCTGGCAACCGAAGATTTGAACGAGGGAGTGGATTTGGTGGTCGAAACAGCCTTGGCGGACGGTCTTGTTGAACGGGCTACCTGTGTTTTGGAATCTGGAAAACCCCTGTTAATCGGCACAACCGGATGGTACAGCCGGATGAACGAAGTCCAAGAAATTTGTTCCCGTAACAACGGGTCTGTTTTGTGGGCTTCAAATTTTGCACCCGGTGTTCAGGTATTTCGTTCCTTGGCGGTCGAGGCCACCAAGCGTTTGTCGACCTTACCCGGATTTCGGGTCGAGCTTCACGAATCCCATCATCTCCAAAAAAAAGACCAACCCAGCGGTACCGCTGTACACACCGCCATGGATCTCCTGGAGGTTCGACCCGATTGGTCCGGCTGGATCCAAGGTGAATCGTTGGTATCAGCTGGGAAGGAGTTCCAAGGCCCCCAAACGGAATTGCCCATCTTTAGTCACCGTACAGAAAACGAAGTGGGTACCCATACCCTCCGCTTGATGGGACCCTTTGAATCCCTTGAATGGACCCACCGTGCCTTGGACCGTCAGGCTTTTGGGTGGGGGGCCGTATCGGCAGCCGAATGGCTCTTGGGTCGGCCCGGTTGGTATTCCATCGATGATTTCTACCGGGATTGGTGGGCCTTAGCCAAATAAACCGGCGCTTGGACCGGCCGGTGGAACCACCCCCAAATGCCGGTAGGCTCTTTCGGTCAGTTCACGGCCACGCGGGGTCCGTTTGAGGTAACCCTCTTGGATCAAAAAGGGCTCGTAAACTTCTTCGATGGTACCGGCTTCTTCGCCCACCGCCGTTGCCACGGTGTTGAGCCCGACCGGTCCTCCCGAAAATTTGTAATAAAGCGTCGAAAGAATTCGGTTGTCCATTTCATCCAAACCCTTATGATCCACCTGCAGGGCATCCAAGGCCATGATGGCGATTTCTTGATCAATGATACCCCGGCCTTTGACCTGCGCAAAGTCCCTGGTTCTTCGTAACAACGCATTGGCAATACGCGGAGTTCCCCGGCTACGACGAGCTAATTCCTCGGAGCCACCGGTATCGATGGGAACCCCAAGAATCCCGGATGAACGGTTGATGATGCGGCTTAGCAATTCCGCATCGTAGTATTCCAAACGGGCATTGATTCCAAAACGGGCGCGCAGTGGTGCGGTCAACAAACCGGAACGGGTGGTGGCCCCAATCAACGTAAAAGGTTGCAAGGCAATTTGGACCGAACGTGCATTGGGACCGCTGTCGATCATAATATCAATTCGAAAATCCTCCATGGCCGAATAGAGGTATTCCTCCACCACGGAACTTAGCCGATGAATTTCATCAATAAAGAGGACATCCCCCTCTTGCAATCCGGTCAGCAATCCGGCTAAATCCCCGGGTTTTTCGAGGACCGGTCCGCTGGTCATTTTGATTTGGGCCTTCATTTCGTTGGCGATCAAATGCGCCAAGGTGGTTTTGCCCAGACCCGGAGGACCGTGCAACAAAACATGATCCAGGGCCTCGCCCCGTCCCAAGGCAGCGGCCACAAAGACACGAAGGTTCTCCATGACTTTGGTTTGCCCTGTAAAATCCTCAAAAGTTCGGGGCCTCAAAACCAGTTCCTGGTCTTGTTCCGGATGCCCATCGGGGAGGGCGTCGGCTTCGAGGTGGGGATTGCGCATGCTCCAAAATTAAGGCGATGGCCGTATTTTGCGGGCTATGGCATCGGATGCGTTGGTAATTGTTCCCACTTACAACGAAAAGGAGAATATCACGGCCTTTTTAACCAAGGTTTTGGCCCTTCCGTACCCGTTGGAAATTCTGGTCGTGGACGATGGTTCCCCGGATGGCACCCAGGACTTGGTGCGGCAAATCATGGAACAGCATCCCGAAAGAGTTCATTTGCTACCCCGTTCCGGCAAAATGGGGTTGGGTACGGCCTACATAGCCGGCTTCCGCTGGGGACTCTCCCGATCTTACCAGTATTTTTTTGAAATTGATGCTGATTTTTCGCATAACCCCGATGACCTCCTTCGACTCCTGGCCGCTTGCCGTGAAAAGCCCAGCGATTTGGCCATCGGTTCTCGCTATGTGACCGGGGTGAATGTGGTCAACTGGCCGATGAGTCGGGTTATGATGTCCTACTTTGCTTCTCGTTATGTACAGTTTATCACAGGCCTACCGGTGCACGATGCGACGGCCGGTTTCAAATGTTACCATCGCCGCGTTTTGGAAACCATCAACCTTAACAAAATTCGATTTATTGGCTACGCCTTCCAGATTGAAATGAAATTCAAGGCCTGGAAAGCAGGCTTCCAAATCACCGAAGTCCCCATCATTTTTACGGACCGCACCCTGGGTCAAAGCAAGATTTCCAAAGGCATTATCAAAGAAGCCGTTTGGGGTGTTTTGATGTTACGGTGGAACGCGTTTTGGGGAATGCGTGGGGCTTTTAATTCCAAACCATGAACCTGGATAACTTGCTGGAGGCCATGCCTTCTCAACCTTTGTTTTTGATTGCTGGACCCTGTGTTGTCGAATCCAAAGACCTTTGCATGGAAGTGGCCGAAACAGTCCTCCACCTATGCAAGGAGCGGGGCATTCCGTATGTCTTCAAAGCCTCTTACCGCAAGGCCAACCGATCCTCGGCCGCTTCGTTTACGGGTATTGGCGATGATCAAGCCTTGTCCGTTTTGGCGGAGGTACGTTCCACCTACGCGGTCCCGGTTTTAACCGATATTCACAACGAAGCCGAGGCCCAAAAAGCCGCCGCATCGGTGGATGTTTTGCAGATACCGGCCTTTTTGGCTCGTCAAAGTGATTTGTTACAGGCAGCTGCCCGAACCGGACGTTGGGTCAACATCAAAAAAGGTCAGTTCATGTCGCCTTCATCCATGAAATTCGCTGCCGACAAAGTTTCCCAAGAAGGAAACCAGCGGATTTGGTTAACCGAGCGGGGATCGCAATTTGGTTACCACGACTTGGTGGTGGATTTTCGTTCGGTACCCATCATGCAAGGACTGGGTTATCCGGTGGTGGTGGACATTACCCATTCCCTTCAAAGGCCCAACCAAGAAAGCGGTGTAACATCCGGCACCCCTGAGTTTATTGAAACCATGGGACGCGCGGCCGTAGCTGCAGGGTCCCGAGGTATTTTTTTGGAGACCCATCCCCAACCATCCCAGGCCAAATCGGACGGGGCCAACATGTTGCCTTTGAATAAGTTAGAAGGACTATTGGACCGTTTAGCGGCCATTGCGCGCGTTGTGCATACCTGGTCTTAGGGTGTATCTCAGGCAAGAACGGACTAAGGAAGGATGCTAATTTGGGTTCGGCGGTCCTTGGCTCTGGATTCAGGCAGTTCATCGGTCGATAGGGGTCTCGTTGCACCGTACCCAATCGCTACCAATCGACGCGGGTCACAGCCCTGAAGGATGAGCCAGTTGCGAATGTATTGAGCCCTGCGATTGGATAAATCGAGGTTGTGTTGGGGCGAACCGGTGGCATCCGTATGGCCTTGGACTTCGATTCGGATTTCGGGATTGCGATTTAACCATTGCAAAAGACTTTGGAGAGCAGGTTCCGACTCCGCCAAGGGTTGATCCTGATCCACCCCAAAGTAAAGGTGGTTGAGAACCCATTCGGTGGGGTTTTGGGGTACGGGAGTGGCGAAGGTATCGGGTGGACTGAGGCGGGGTTGGGAGGCCGTATCCAGTTCAACGCGCATGAAGCGGATGCCTTGTTCGGTATCCCGACTAAACCAAGCAAAGCGGCCGTCCGGTTCCAAGACCATACCCATTTCGTCCCGATGGGTATTGAGCGGTGTACCCAGGTTGGTGGGTGGTAACCATCGGGCGGATTCAGAAGTAGCGACATCCCGACGGCTGCGGTACAAATCCAATTGCCCCATACCTGCGAGGCCCGATGATGCAAAATACAAATCCATGCCGTTGGGGTGGAGGTAGGGACTGTTCTCGCTATACGGGGTGTTAATGGTGCTATCCAGCGGAACAGGTTCCGACCACCGCAAGCGATCGGGGTCCATATGGGACCAATTCCACCAATACATTTTCACCGGAACCCCTGCGCTATCCAGCGGCCATCCGCTGGAATCCAATCGGGCTTGACTCATCCATAAATCGCTACCCCCTAGACTGCCTCGGCGGTTGCTTGCAAAATACAAAGTCAAACCATCACTGCTCAGGGTAGGGTGGGCATCCCAACCGGAAGAATTAACAAAAGGTCCCGCCGAATAAACACGACCCCAACGCCCGTCTTCTTTCCACACATAATACAGGTCACAGGAGCCCTGCCCACCCTCCCGGTAACAACCGGTAAACCATAACATGCGGCCGTCCGGACTCAGCCAGCAACCTCCTTCGTCCAAATCGCTGTTCAAAGGAGAGCCCAAACGCTGACCCGCCATCCACAACCCGTTCTCTTGGTGGCTTTCAAAAAAATCCTCCCCCTTCGCATCCCGACGGGTCAGGATGATTTGACGTCCCCCGTTGCACAAACAAGGCAAATAAGCTTGCTGATCCCCATCCAAGTTGGGTGGAGCCGGTTCCAAGCGCTGTGGTTTTGGCTTTTTGAGGGCCTGCCATCCAAAGCCTGCTTGTTTACGCCATAATTCCAAGTCCCTTCGCTGTTCTTCGCTGGCTTTGGGGAAAAACGGAACCCGGTTGTAATATTCCATGATGGTGGGGTAATCCCCCTTGTGTATAGAGGCTTTGAAGAGTCCGTGAAAGCCTTTGACCGAGAGGCGGGGGTACAAATCCACGCTCCGACGAAAGGCATCCTGGGCTTCGGACCATTCGCGGGTTTGCAGAAACAAATCACCCAATACCAACCAACCCTTGGCATGCTCTGGGTAGCGCTCGCAGAGCATTTGGACTTTGGCAATGGCCAAATCGTAGCGACCCTGGCTGACAGGCTCCAAGGCCTTGCTGAATTTTTGGTCAATCTTCCGGGTATCGGAGTACAAAGGGATTGCGTCCGTGCTTTGATCGACGGTAGTCTGTGAATGAGCTACGGCCCACCCGAAAACCAAGACCCCTAACAGTCCAAGAATTTTATGGAATCTCAAGGTATTTGTGGGTTTGAAGGGACAAGGTCCATCTTGGATTTTCCTGCACAAAACGAACCAGGAGAGGGGCGATGCTTTCTCTTTTGCTCCATTCCGGTTGAACAAAAAGTCGACAGTCGGATCGCAACTTCCCAACAAATTCTTGCATCCAATCCAAATCCGAGGGATGAAATACAACGACTTTGAATTCGTTGGCTTGGCCGAGCGATTCAGTCAAGGGTTCACGGAATTTTTTGGGTGACAAGCACACCCAATCAAATTCGCCTCGAAGCAGATAGACCCCGGACGTTTCGAGCCAAATTTCCAATCCCCGATTTTTTAAGGCCGTGCAGAGCGCTCCTAAATCATAGGTGCAGGGTTCTCCACCGGTGATGACCACCGACCGGGCACCGGAGGAGCCAGCGGCTTCGGCCAATTCTTCGACGGATTGGGAAGGATGTTCTTGGGCATCCCATGAGTCTTTGACATCGCACCAAACACAGCCCACGGTGCATCCGCCCAAACGAATAAAATAGGCCGGGCGGCCGCTGTGGTATCCTTCGCCTTGCAGGCTCAGGAACTGCTCCATGACCGGAAGCTTGTCCATGGCTTAGGTTCGGTTGGCGGCCAACCAGGTATTCTGCAAGAGGGAGGCGATGGTCATAGGTCCCACACCACCGGGGACCGGTGTGATGGCCCTGCAGAGTGGGGCGACTTCGTCAAAGCATACATCTCCACGCAATGCATAGCCGCTGCGCTTGGTGGAGTCCACCACCCGCGTTGTTCCAACATCAATGACCACAGCGCCGGGACGAACCATGTCCGCTGTCACAAAGCCTGGTTGTCCCAAAGCGGCGACCAAAAGATCCGCTCGGCGGCAATGTTCCTTCAAGTCAACCGTTCTGGAATGGCAAAGGGTGACCGTACAATTCCCGGGGTTGGAATTCCGGGAGAGCATTTGGGCCAGGGGGGAACCCACAATGGAACTCCTTCCCAAGACCACGGCGTGCATTCCGCTGATATCGATGTGGTTGCGATGAATCAATTCCAGGATCCCCGATGGGGTTGCCGGTTTATAACAAGGCAAACCCAAAGCCAGGCGTCCCAGGTTCACCGGATGAAAACCATCCACATCCTTGGTGGGGGCCATAGCTAGGTTTACTTCCGTAGCATCCAAATGGGAGGGCAAAGGCAATTGCACGATGTATCCGTCAACGCCGCTGTCTTGGTTGAGGCGATGGACCACAGCCATCAGTTCATGTTGTGTTATAGTGGCCTCGAGTCGAATAATCTCGGAACCAAAGCCGACCGAAGCACAGGCTTTGATTTTGTGGGCCACGTAGGTTTCGCTTCCGCCATCGTTGCCAACCAAAACCGCGGTAAGGTGGGGGGGACGGAGTCCTGATAACAACCGCCCGCGGTTCAGTTCCCGCAATTCCTCGCGGATTTGTTCAGCGGTAGCCTGGCCGTCCAGGATGAGAGGTGCGCCGTGACCTAAAGGCATTAGTCCAGTTTGAGAACCGCCAAAAAGGCGCTTTGTGGAATCTCTACATTGCCCACCTGGCGCATTCGCTTTTTGCCTTTTTTCTGTTTTTCGAGCAATTTGCGTTTACGGGAGATGTCCCCACCGTAACATTTAGCCGTAACGTCCTTGCGCAGGGCTTTGAGGGTCTCGCGTGCAATGATTTTGGCCCCGATGGAGGCCTGGATTGCGACTTCAAATTGTTGACGGGTCAACAATTCTCGAAGCTTTTCACACATTTTTTTGCCCAAATCGTAGGCCTTGTCGGCATGGATTAGGGCGGAAAGGGCATCCACCGGTTCGCTGTTAAGCCGAATATCCATGCGGACCAAACGTGATTGACGGTAACCAATCAGGTGGTAGTCAAAAGATGCGTACCCTCTGGAAATGGTTTTGAGTTTGTCGTAGAAGTCAAAAACGATTTCCCCCAAAGGCATATCGAAGGTAATCTCGACCCGGTTGGAGCTCAGGTAGGTTTGGTTGGTGATCACGCCCCGCTTGTTCATGCACAATTCGATGACGGGCCCGATAAAATCCGCCTTGGTAATAACCTGGGCGTGGATAAAGGGCTCTTCGATAAAATCAATATGGCTGGGATCCGGGAGATCGGAAGGGTTGTTCACGGTTAGCATTTCGCCTTTGGTGGTTTGGCAGAAATACGAAACGTTGGGAACCGTGGTGATGACCGTCATGTTGAATTCTCTTTCGAGGCGCTCCTGAATGATTTCCATGTGCAACATTCCCAGAAAACCGCAACGAAATCCAAATCCCAATGCTGCCGAGGATTCCGGTTCAAAAACCAAGGACGCATCGTTCAACTGAAGCTTTTCCATGGAATCCCTAAGTTCCTCGTAATCTTCGGTATCCACAGGATAAATCCCTGCAAAAACCATGGGCTTAACCTCTTCAAAACCCTTGATGCCTTCCGCACAGGGTCGCTCCATGCTGGTGATGGTATCGCCGACCTGGACTTCACGGGCCTGTTTGATGCCGGAAATGATATACCCTACATCCCCGGTTTCAACGGTTTCCCTGGGTTGGGGCTTGAGCTTGAGGATACCGATTTCATCGGCCAGGTATTCCTTGCCGGAATTGACAAATTTGACCTTTTCGCCGGTACGAATCCTTCCGTTAAAAACCCGGAAATAGGCCACAACGCCTCGGTAATTGTTGTACATCGAGTCAAAAATCAAGGCCTGCAATGGAGCCTCTGGATCGCCCTGGGGTGCAGGGATTCGATGAACAATCGCCTCCAGCACCTTGTCAACACCCTGGCCGGTTTTGCCACTGGCGGGCAGAATATCCTCCCGTTTGCAGCCGATTAATTCAACGATCTGGTCCTTAACTTCTTCGGGGGATGCCGAAGGAAGGTCCATTTTATTAAGAATGGGAATGATTTCCAAATTATGTTCCAGGGCCAGGTACAGATTCGAAATCGTTTGAGCTTCAATGCCTTGAGAGGCATCAACGATCAATAAAGCCCCCTCGCAGGATGCAATAGCCCTGGACACTTCGTACGAAAAGTCCACATGGCCCGGGGTATCGATAAGGTTGAGTATATAGTCTTGGTTATCAAGACGATAATTCATTTGTATGGCATGGCTCTTGATGGTGATGCCTCTTTCCCGTTCCAAATCCATATCATCCAGGGTCTGGGCCTGCAAATCCCGGTCATCCACTGTCCTGGTAATCTGCAGGAGCCGATCCGCCAGGGTGCTTTTACCGTGATCAATGTGGGCGATGATGCAGAAATTTCGGATATGTTTCATGGGTACGCAAAAGTAAGCCAATTGGACCCCGTATTGGGACCTTTAAAAGCGGATTAAACCTTGAAAATTGCGGTCTTGGTCAAGGTTTTTGGGCAAATCAGCGGTATTTTTCGTCCTGACTAATTCCAACATCCAACGGACCAGCGCCCATTCATGACCCAAGCAACCTTTCTACGTTTTCTGGTACTTACCATTCTTTTGGGATGGTCAGCCCTTCGTGGCTGGGCCCAGACCTACACCATAGCGCCGATTCCCTTTGCCCCGGCTCCCTACGGAGGCTCGTCCTTAACCGGCCAGTTCTCCTCGGCAGACGACGGCATCGCCGGTCCTTTTCCCCTGGGCTTTAGTTTTTGTTATTTTGGAAACACCTATACCCAGTTTTGGGTCGGCACCAATGGCTGGGTGAGCTTTTCTCCGGGGCAACCCAGCACGTACACCTCAGCGCCCATTCCCAGCACCAATGTGTCGGTTCCCCGCAATTGCGTTATGGGGCCCTGGCAGGACTGGTGGTCCAACTTGAATGGGAACGGCAACATTTCGTACCAACAGGTTGGAACCTATCCCAACCGCAAAATGGTGGTTTCCTTCTTCCAATTACCCATGTACCAGTGTACCTCGTTGTTGGGGACTTTCCAAATCGTTTTGAACGAGTGCAACAACACCATCGAGGTATTTATTGAGAACAAACCCAATTGCACTACCTGGGCCGGCGGAACCGCCGTTTTGGGCCTTCACAATGCAACAGGAACGGTTGCATACGTTGTGAACAACACCTCTATTGGCCAGCCCCCCCCCGTTTGGTCCCGCAATTCGACCCAATGGGTCGTTGCTCCAACAACCCCCGGTCTGGTCTATCCCAACGCATCGCAGAGCGAAGGTTGGTTGTTCTCCCCGGTAGGGCAATGCCAGGGGGTTTACTTTGGCGGCTTCAAATCTATAGACACCACTTCGTATTGGCCGGTGGTGAAACCCGCTTGTTATACCCGTCAAATAGGGCTCAAAGTCAAAGCGGGAGCCCTTACCTGCAACAGCATCGATACCAACGGGACCGATTTTCGACTGTACAATCCTGCCGGCCAATTAATGCAGATACGGAAAGTGTCTTATACCTGCGTTAACAACCGCACCGATTCGGTAACGGTGGAATCAGCCATTGATTTTTTGGTGAACGGGGATCATTATCTGGTGGTGCGTCGTGGCCTTGATAACAATACCCTCCTCGGAGATTGTGGTTCAGGAGCCCAAGAATTTGATACCATCGTTGTCCGCCTGGACGATTGTTACGAATACAACACACCGGTGAACATGCTCAATGTGGATGTTTCACCGGATAATCAAGAAGTTAAACTAACCTGGTCCACCCCGGTGGATTTTGACACCACCTATTTCAAGCGTTATGTTTTGTTCAAAAACGATGGCCTGCATTCCGATCAATGGTTTCGTTTTGCTTCGGTGAATCGTCTAAGCGATACAACCTTGGTGACCAAGGTTCAGGACCCAACGGAGGGTCCCCGGGATTTCCTGGCAGTCTTGGAGATGAAGTATTACGGCCTGACCGATCACGGCGACTCCGTCAACAATATTTTTGTCCAACCAGCGGATACCACATTGCGCAATGGAAACAGAGGTCCGGGTCGTATCCGGTGGACCCCTTACAAGGCCTTCGAGAACCCGCGATACAATATTTACACCACCCTGGTCAACGATACGGTTGGTTTTTGGGTTGGTTCAACAACGGATACCCTTTATGAAATCCAAAAAAGCACCAAATTGGGTCGATACCGGACTTGGGTTCAGGCCGTCAACGATGACAGCAGCCTGACAGCCCATTCCAACTGGATTGCTTTCGATATCCTTGACCGGCCGGTGGTTGTTTACAACGTGATTACTCCGAACGGTGACGGCACCAACGACTTTTTTACGATCAAGGATTTGATTTATTTCCCTGGAACCAAGGTCACTATTTACGACCGTTGGAACCAGGTAGTTTACAATTCCGATGATTACCAAAACGATTGGTCACCAACCGATATCCCTGCCGGCAATTATTTCTATGTTGTTCGGGTCATCGACAAAGAACCGCTGTTTGGCCCCCTTCAAATAATCAAATAAAATGACACGAATTCCGAAATTTATCGTTGGATGTTTTGTATTGGCTATGTTTTGTTTAGCCCCTGGGGTTTCCCAAGCAACTCACCTTGCGGGTGGAAATATTACCTACACCAAACTGGCCAATCCGAACGAGTATCAAATTACCTTAACGGTATACCGAGATTGTAACTCAATTATGCAGGGGCCGTTTACCACCCCGAACATGAGCATGTATTACCGCAACGGTTGTGGTCAGACCTATACATTGCCTGTTTCATGGGTTCCAGGTACCGGCATTGAGGTTGTTACGGCTTGTACGATTGATCCCAGCACCTGCAATGGGGGAACCCGTTATGGCTTGCAGGAGTACAAATGGACCGGAACGGTGACCTTACCTTTTTCCACAACGACCCCTACGTGCAATGAATGGTACTTTGTTTGGGGAACCAACGTCAATACAGGATGGTGTTGTCGTAACACCAACAATACCTTGGGACCTGCACCCGGTCAGCAAAACTTTTTTATTGATTCCTACCTCAATAACAATATACCGGCAGGTAATACCTCGGCCCGTTTTAATTCGTTTCAGGTGCCGGCCTATTGCATCCAAGAGCCTGTGACCGTGGTTTTTGATGTTTCCGAACCTCAAGGGGATTCCGTGGTGTATTCGTTGGTTCCTGCAAGGACGGGTTGGAATACCAACGCCAATTATTTGGCACCTCGAACAGCCCAAGTGCCGGCCAATGTGGTGGGCAATACCATCAATATCAACCCGAATAACGGTAATCTCAACTTTCTTTCCAATGTCCAACAAACGGCAATTTTCGTTTTGCAGGTCAGTGAGTTCAGGCAGGGTACCTTGATCGGTTATGTCAAAGTGGATGTACAGGTTATTCTTGGGATTGGGCGTTATTGTGACAATATCCGACCGGCTTTCAAAAAAGCTGTGGATTCTTTGTTATGTACGACGGATACCACCTACAAAGTCGAACTAAATTCACTGGTGGCTTGCAATTCCATTGCCCGTGATGGATCAGAATTCAGGCTTTATGATCCGGATGGTGACTTGGTCCAAATTCAAAGTGCCCGGCCCGATACCTGTATTAGTGATGGAAGAACCCGGAATATATGGCTTCGACTCACCAAGGGCTTTGAAAAAAATGGCACTTATTTCTTGGTTAGTCGTAAAGGAACCGACAACAACACTTTTGGTAACCGATGCGATCTCTACATGAATGAATTTGATACGCTCAAAATCAAGGTGAGTGGTTGCCCTGATTATCGAGCTCCCCTTTTGTTGGAAAACGTTACCCTGGATACCCTCAACGAGAATGCGGTTATCTTGAATTGGAAAATTGACCCGGACAACGATACCCTTCTGCGGTCTTGGTTCAACGGGTACAACCTTTTTAGATATCGTCCCGGTGAAAATCCGATTCGTTTTTCGAATCGTTTTTGGATCGAACCCAACGTAGATACCTTAACCCACCGGGATGTTTATGCCCCGGTACTACCCCGTGATGAGTCGTTGAGTTACAATTTGAACCTGAATCTCATTAACGGATTTCAAAACCTTCGCTCCAAGACTGTGAGCACCATTCGGCTTGTGAATGATCCTCCAACGACCGATGACGATACCACCATGCAACTCCGTTGGAATACCTACGTAGGCTGGGACACGGCACGTTATAACCTGGAAGTTTTGGATATTAAGCGGCCTCAATTTGGTTGGGTCTTGATGGATTCCATGATTGCCGATACCGTTTGGAATTTGCGTAAGCCTCTCAAAAGAGGTTCGTATAAACTACGATTGTACACCCAGCGTCCCGATGCGGTCTATCGTTCGTATTCCAATGTATTGGAATTTGGGGTACCCTTCAAGGAGGTTGTAGTGCCCAATGTCATAACACCTAACGGAGACGATATCAACGACAAGGTTCGTATCAAATTTTTGTACCTCTATCCCGGTTCAGCATTCACCATTTTTAATCGATGGGGTCAATCTGTCTATCATTCGGATGATTATCAAAACGATTGGGATGCCCCTGGTCTAGAAGCCGGTAATTATTATTATCTTCTCAAGGTCCGGGACGACGAGAACATCGTGTCCTATTCCGGCACCATTCGAGTGATTCGCTAGGAACGGCTTTTTGGCTTGGTCAGGCCAAAGCGTTCGAGTTTGTTGTACAGGTGCGAACGTTGGATTCCCATGCTTTCGGCCGTTTTAGCGATATTCCAGCCATGCTCCTCTAATTTTCGTTCAACGAAGAGCTTTTCGGCCTGCTCCTTAAAGCGCTGAAAATTACCCTCTTGCAATAATTTCTCCAAGGTTTGTCCTTCTACTTTTGTTCCTTCCGGACCCATTGATTCCGTTGCCGATCCCGAAGGTCGCAGGTAGAGGTCGATGTCGGACGTGGTAATAGGAGAACCGCCCAGCAAGGCCAAACGTTCAACAGCGTTCTTGAGTTCTCGTAAGTTACCCGTCCATGGCATGGACTGCAAAGCGCGCAAAGCCTCGGGATCCCAGGTTCGGGGGGGAAGCTGGTATTGACGGCAGATTTGGTTAAGGTAAATTCCCGCTAGCATAGGGATGTCTTCCCGTCTTTGGTTTAAAGCAGGAAGGTGCACTAGAATAACACTTAACAAATGGTACAAGTCCAACCGAAACAGACCTTGATCAATGAGATGAATCAGGTCCTTTTGGCTACCGGCCAAGATGCGAACCCCATTGCGGGTATTTCCTCCTGTATTTCCCATGGATTCCAAAACCCGTACCAAGGTTAACTGAGCTGGTCCGGGTAAATCCGCAATTTCATCCAAAAAGAGGGTTCCACCGATGGCCTGGTTGAAGGATCCACGATGAATTCCCTCCGTTCCCTGTTCTTCGCTTCGCCCAAAAAGCCTGTATTCCAATCGATCTGCTGGAATGGTTGCGCAGTTAAGCGAAACAAAGGGTCCGTTTTTGCGTGGACTCAGTCGATGAATAAAACGGGCAATCCATTCTTTTCCGGTTCCTGCCTGTCCGGCAATGAGTATTCGAACTTCGGTGGGGGCCACCCTTTGGAGGGTTTCCTTGAGGCTTATCAAAGCGGGGGAACGACCCTGCAATTCGACCGGATCGGTATCGTCGTTGGACCACGAAAGGGCCTCTTGTTTGAGGGTGCTTATCTGCAAGGCATTGCGCAAAGTGATCAGCAAGCGGTCCAGGTCCAGGGGCTTGGTAATAAAATCGAATGCTCCCAATTTGGTTGCTTCAACCGCGGTTTGGACCGTGCCATGGGCCGAAATCATAACCACAGGCAATCGAGGGAAATTCTTGGCCAAATGGGTCAACAACTCCATGCCGTCCATCCTTGGCATTTTGATATCGCTGAGGACCAAATCAAATTCAGAATCGGTCAAGATTTGCAGGGCCTGTAGACCATCCCCGGCCAATCCAACTTCAAAGCCTTCGCTTTCAAGTATTTCTTGTAGGCTATCCCGGATGGGGGCCTCGTCATCAACAACCAGTATGCGCATTGGAATGTCTAATTTAGTGAACAAACCGCACCTTTTGTGAACATTCCGAATGATGGAATCATCCCGTACAAAAAAAAGGTTGCGCTGTAAGCCAGATTCTGTATGCCTTGCGGCATTTCCACCATTTATCTAAGCGGCCTACCCCCCGGGAACGCGCGAGCAACGCTGCCCCGGTATACACGGCCTTGCAACCCAGGAGGTTTACCCCAAACCGATGTCACCATCGGAGCGCGTGAGCTTTTACCTCACGTTTTCACCCATGACCTTACGGCCGGTTCTTTTCTGTGGCACTTTCTACCGGGTTCCCCCGGCCTTTGTTTCCAAAGCCTGGCGCTCTGCGTTGTCCGGACTTTCCTCTAGCACCAAGGTGCCAGCGGCGGAACGCGCAACCACTCCAAAGTTACGCTCCGTAGAGGGTGGTTTGGGCAGCTTTGAGAATCGCTTCGGTTTCGGAACGGGAATTGGATTCAGCGTAAATCCTAAGGACCGGCTCCGTGCCCGAAGCGCGAAACATGACCCATTCGTCATCGGTTAACCAGCATTTGTAACCGTCGATGGTTTCGGTACGCTGGACCGTGTACGGACCAAAGGCAGCGTAAGCCCCGGAGGCCAAGCCGTCCAGAACCCGGGCTTTGTGGTCGTTTTCAATATGCAAATCCCAGCGATCGTAATAAAAAGGTCCGGAAACGGCATAAACTTCCTCAATGAGGTTTTCGAGCGTTTTACCGGATTTGGCCATGTATTCCATGAGGGTAAGCCCGATCCATAGGCCATCTCTTTCGGGGATATAACCGTCAATGGCGATTCCTCCGGATTCTTCGCCTCCAACCAAAACACCCCCTTGGGTCATGATTTCACAGATGTATTTGAAACCAATGGGCGTCACCACCAGGTTCAACCCAAAATGTCTGCATAAACGTTCCATACGGGGACTCACCGAAAAAGAAACGACCACATCCCCCTTTTTGCCCTGGACCCCGGCTAGGTAAGCCACCAAGAGCATCAAAATATGATGCGAATCCACAAAGTCACCCGACGCATTCAGCAGCCCGATACGATCCGCATCCCCATCAACGGCCAAGCCCATCCCCAGGGACGGGTCGCTGGCCAGAAGCTGCGATAGTTCGGTCAAATTGCGAGCGATGGGTTCGGGAGCCTGTCCCGCAAAGCCGGGATTGTAGGAGCCATGAAGGTTCAACGCCTTGGGAAACAAATCCGGAATAACCCTCTGGCCAGCCCCATACATGGCATCAAAGGCCAGGTGCGCTGATAAGGGCTGCATGGATTCCAGGTCAAAATTTCGACGGATTTCATCCAAATAAGCGGTGTATAAATCCACATCAACAATCCTTCCGCGTTCTTTCCAATAGGCGATGGTGTTTTGAATAGGGGGGGGCTGATCGGGAATCATGGCTTCGACTGCTGCAATCATCGAAGGAATGGCCGGCCCACCGTACGAGGCTTTGATTTTGAAACCGTTGTAAGAGGGGGGGTTGTGGCTGGCCGTTAGGATAACACCGGCATGGGCTTTGTTTTGAACTGTTCCCAAAGAAACCATGGGGGTTGAAACAAAATCGTTCTGATCCCAAAGGACCTTAACCCCGTTTTGGGCCATGACCAGCGCGACGGTTTCCGCAAACATTCGCCCTCCAAAGCGGCAATCCGAACCCAAAACAACGGTAGGGGAGGGATCCATTTCCAAAAGCCATGTTGCAGTACCCTGGGCAACCCGGGCAACGTTTTCGATGGTATAGTCTTTGGCAATAATGGCTCGCCAACCGTCGGTTCCAAATTTGATTGTCATGACCCAAAGATAAAACCCGACCCAGCCAGCCCAAGCCGTTGTATTTTTGGGTATTCAATCAAAATGCCGTGGAAATCAACCCTATTGATGAAGATTTGTTGCAATTGGTAACCCTGAGGAACCGCTTAGCCGAATTGGGCTACGCCGACCCTGAATACGACGAGGCCGAAGACCAATTGCTGGATGCGGAGGATGCCTTTAATCGCGAACACGGTGCCTTTTTGGAGAGCATTTTGCAGAAATTACACGAGGTTCATTTTCCAGGTCAGGAAGTCCTGCTGCCAACAGCCTATATGGCAGCTGTTTACCGGGATTCGGTGGTGGAAGAAGGGGCCTATGAACTCCCCATGGACGAAGGTGTTATCGTGGATTGGGTCGTTGAAAATCAAAGCAGTCGCAAAGCCAAGTTGGTTTTGGTTCCAGCCCCCGTTCGTTGGATGCTTTTTGATGGTGAAGGACTTCAATGCCTCTGGTCGATGGATGAACCAGATCTTTACCGCACCCCTTTAGCCAACAACGATGAAGACGTTCTCTAAATTTTTTGGACTTGCTTGGTTGTTTCTCTCGGCTGCCATGCAATCGTGCGATACCCACCCACCGCATCCACCGGTTGTTAACGAAGCCGGTTTGTATTTGCGGTTGGACCACCGTTACGATTCGTCATCGTTGGAACTAAATCGTGCGTGGTTACCCACTCTCATGAATCAAATTGAAATTAATCATTGTCAATATTATCTCAGCGGTTTTGCCTTGCAGCGTACCGACAGCTCTTGGCTGGAATTCCCGGATGCCGTTTTTTATGCAGATTTGGAGCGACAAACCCAATCCCGTTGGCGTTTGGCTCCCTTGGTTCCTGCCGGGACCTACACGGCCCTAAGGTTTCGTGTTGGTTTGGATTCCCTTCTAAATCACAGCGATCCAGCTTCTTGGCCACCCAGCCATCCTCTTTCCTTGCTGAACAGTGCACATATGCATTGGAATTGGAACAGTGGTTATATTTTCTTCAAAATGGAAGGGCAGTATCAGCGTCCTAACCTGCCGGTGAACGGAGGATTTTCGTATCATCTGGGGGGTGATGAAATGTTACGGACCGTGATTTTGCCGTTTTCATCCGTGGCTTTGGAAGGTCCCTCGGCTGATCTCTCAGTCCAATTGCAAATGCGTCGATTTTTTGATGGAACCCACACCCATTCCATCACCGATTCTTCCTCCTTTTCGCATTCTTCGCTGGGAGATCGGGTGGCTTCCAAACTCGCTTACAATTTGGCATCGGCCTATGTTTGGAAAGGCCTTGTAACACCCTAAGGTACCAATCGTGTTGGTCTTGCGCTCAAGAATTTTTGGAATTTGGCTTGGGGCCTTGTGCGGACTCCTGGTATCATGTGGTCCCGATGAACCGACCTCCTATCCCAAACCAACGACTTTTGTTCCGGATAGTCCCCCGCCCGGTCTAGGATTTCCCAACCTGCCTTGGCCTCAGGACAATCCGCCCTCGGTGGAAGGAGTGGCGCTGGGAAAACGTTTATTTTTTGACAAAACACTGAGCTTGGATTACACGGTATCCTGCGCTTCCTGCCATCATCCCAACCGGGCCTTTTCGGATACCGTGGTTTATAGCAAGGGGATCGGTGGGGCCTTGGGGAAATTTAACGCGATGCCTCTTTTTAATTTGTTATGGGCGAATCGATTTTTTTGGGATGGGCGTTCGCCCAACTTGAGGGATCAGGTTTTGCAGCCGATTCAGGATCCGGTGGAAATGCATTTGTCCTTGGGGCAGGCTTTGGGGCGTTTAAGCGGAGACCAAGCCTATCGAGTCGCGTTTGGGAAGGCCTTTGGGGATGAAAGTATCACGATACAGCGACTTCAATGGGCTTTGGAGCAGTACCTTCTGAGTCTTACTTCGTACCGATCACGCTTTGATTTATCCCGTATGGGACTCGCCAACCTAACACCTTCCGAACAGCGTGGCTTTGACCTTTTTATGCGGGAATATTCCGCACCTGGTTCCGGAAGACCCGTAGGGGCGGATTGTTTTCATTGCCATGGAACCGCCCTTTTTACCAATCGTTCTTTTGAAAACAACGGGTTGGATTCGGTTCTCAAACCTGGATTTCAGGTGGTTACCGGGTTGGCCTCCGACCGGGGCAAATTCAAGACCCCCTCTTTGCGAAATGTGGGATTAACGGCGCCTTATATGCACGATGGTCGGTTCGCGACCCTCGAAGAAGTTGTGGAACATTACAACAGCGGAGTGCAATCCAGTTCCACACTCAACGCCAATCTCCGGGTCCAAAACGGGGGACTGCGCTTAAGCCCCCAAGACAAAGCAGATTTGGTTGCCTTTTTGCAATCCCTGACCGATACAACCTTGGCCTTGAATCCCCATTTTGTCGCCCCTTAGGTTCGTAATTCTGTTGGCCTTGTTGGGGGGCTTTGCGGCTTGCCGACCCCACACCAATCCGGATGCAGAAAAACTCGCCTTGGGCAGCGTTTTGTTCGAGGATGAGCGCTTTTCGGCGGATGGTCGTGTTTCCTGTGCTTCTTGTCATCGTCCTGAGCATGCCTTTGCCGATACACTGCCTTTGTCCGTAGGAGCTTTTGCTCGCCAAACGCGAAGGAATACACCGACCTTATGGGGACTACCCACTAACCTGCCTCTCATGGCGGATGGGGGAGTACCACCCCTCCAAATAGGAAGCTTGGCTGTTTTGGCTGCCATCACTGCGCACGGTGATATGGCTTTTGATCCGAGGTCCTTAAATCAAAAGTTAAAGGCTTATCCTGGCTATCATGAACTTTTGACGCGACTCTACCCATCCACCGATCCAGCCTCGGCCTATTTGTTGACCTTGCAGCGTTATCTATTGGAACTGAGCGAACAAGGTCGCCAGGATTTGAACACCGCACCCCCCAACAACCCTACCCTGATTGCTAGGGGCCGATCGCTCTTTGAGGGAGAAGCCGCATGCATTCGTTGCCATAACGGAGAGGCCAAAAGCGATGGGGGGTACTACAACCTCAACCTCCCAAACCGAATGAATGAATTGGGTCGGGCCGCTGTGACCTTGAAGGAAGAGGACCGGGGACGGCTTCGAACCCCGGTATTGCGAAATCTACAGAAAACAGCGCCCTATTTTCATGATGGACAAGCTGCAACACTTCGAGATGTGTTAGAACACTACCAAAAAGGGGCCGGAGAAGCCGGTCGATGGCAAGGTGACTCGATGGAAGTCGAGGCTGTTTTGGCTTACCTCCAAACCCTTTAGAGGCCCAATGGGCCTTAAGGGATTTCAATCCCATAAAAACCCTTGGTTCCGTTGGGGTAAACCCCTTCGATGAGCAAGCCTCCCTTTTTGCCTTGAATCAATTCTTTGAGGGCTTTGGGCGAATTGACTTCGACTTTATCCACCTTGGTAATGATGAAACCTTCGCGTATTCCGCTCTCTTTGAGTTTGCCGTTGGATAATTGGGTGACCTTGATTCCGAATTCCAGGCGAAGACTTTCCAGCTCTTTTCGGCCGGCTTTTTCTAATTGAGCGCCCAACCAAGCGGTATCATCCTCTTTGGGGGTTGCCTTGACCAATTCTGCTTTCCCATCCGAATTTCGCAACTTCACCTCAAAGACCAAGGTTTTGCCTTTGCGGTTGATTTCCAACTGAACTTTTTCGCCTGGACGCCTGCGTCCAACAATTTCCATGAGTTCAGGAGTGGTTTTGATATCCTGACCTTGGACTTTGGTGATAACATCTCCTTTTTGGATACCGGCTTCTTCGGCGGCCGAATTGGGCATAAAATCAGCTACATAGGTTCCGTTGTTGACTTTGAGGTTTTCGCTTTCGACCAGGGCTGCATCGACATCACGAATCTGTATTCCAAGGAATCCACGCTGAACCGTACCGTATTGTTTGATATCGTCCATGACTTTGGCCACCAAATTGGAGGGGATTGCGAAGGAATAACCCTGGTAGGCACCGGTGCTGGATGCGATGGCGGTATTAATTCCGACCAATTCGCCCTGAACATTTACCAAGGCCCCTCCACTGTTCCCGGGATTCACCGCGGCGTCGGTTTGAATAAAAGCCTCCAAGCTGGTGCCACCGCCCAAAATATTAATGTTGCGTGCTTTGGCCGAGACAATACCCGCCGTCACGGTTGAATTGAGATTAAAGGGATTGCCTACAGCGAGGACCCACTCACCGACCTGCAAGGCATCGCTGTTGCCCATTTTGACATAAGGCAAAAGGGTGGCTTCTATTTTGAGAAGCGCAAGATCCGAACTAGGGTCTTGTCCAACGACCTTGCCGTTGAAGCTCCGCTTGTCGTTGAGGATAACCTCGATTTCGTCGGCGTCTTTGATGACATGGTTGTTGGTAATGATGTAACCGTCTTCGGACATAATAACGCCTGAACCGGATCCCATGGAAGGCCCCTTGGGCATCATGTCCGGTCCATTAAAGAAATCGCGGAACATGTCCATGCCCGGTGGCAAGGTGCCTTGAAGGGAACCTGCGCTTTGACCCTTGGTTTTGATGTGCACAACACAGGGCGTAACCACGGATGCTGTCGTCACAAAGTTGGGATGTTCAACAATGTGTTCAGGAAAATGGGTAAGGCTAGCGGGCGGTGTGTTCCAGCCCGTTGAGGGGAAGGGTGACTGTCCGGACCATCCGTACACAATCCAAGCCCCCAAGAGGCTTCCGAGGAAAGCAACAAGCAGGGTTCCACCCCATTGACGAAGTTTGGTCATATCGATCGTTTTTGTATGAATTACAGTTTGAAGCCACCAAAAACCGTGCCAAACATGGCAAGGCCTCGGACCTTTGCCTTAACGAAACACCTACCCGAATCGTATGTTTGCAAAGACGAAATTTAACCTAACAAGCCTCCGTGACTTTTGAATTTTATAAATACCAGGCCTGCGGGAATGATTTTGTGCTAGTTGATTTGACCCGTTCGGAGCAACCGACCGTTTTGGAGCGCTTGGAGAGCGGATTTTGGAAGGCCCACGATGCGATGTCTTTGGTATGCGATCGGCGATTTGGGGTCGGTGCCGATGGTGTTTTGATTCTATTGCCACCCAAAACCGCAACGGGAGCCTTTTACCTCCATTACCTCAATGCCGATGGTGCCGAGGGCTCCCTTTGCGGGAACGGTGCCCGGTGTGCCGCGGCTTATGGATTTTCGAAAGGGTATTTTGGGAATGAAAAATCCGGAACCTTTGAGGCAAGCGACGGCCCGCACCATGTTTGGCGGACCGATGATTTAGAATATCGCCTAAGCATGCACGAACCCGGTGCTTGGAATGTCCTGGAAATAGGGGTTTTTATCGATACCGGTTCTCCTCATTTAGTGGTACAGGTTAGGGATTTGGTGAACTACCCGGTCCTGCGGGAAGGCAAGGTTCTAAGAGAGCATGCCCTCTTTGGGGTGGGTGGAACGAATGTCAATTTCATGGAAATTTTGGATACCAACCGTTTAAGAGTGCGCACCTACGAGCGAGGCGTTGAAAACGAAACCCTCAGTTGCGGTACCGGTGCGGTTGCCTGTGTTTTGTTGTATATGCAACAAAAAGACAACGCCGAACTTCAAGAGAATTTCGAAGTTCTCGTTCAGTTTAGAGGTGGCCTCATGAAGGTCGGGGGTCGCTACAACGGGTCAACTTTTGAAGATTTATACCTCGCAGGACCGGCCAACGGCACCTTCAAAGGCCTTTGGCCCGGCATTGCACGCTCTTCCTATTCCTGGGCAGTGGAAACCAAAGCAGTCTGACAATATGACACTCATAGCATCCATTTCTGGCATCCGCGGGACCATTGGTGGTCAACCCGGAGAAGGCCTGACCCCCGTTGATTTAGTCAAATTCTGCACAGCGTATGCCGAATACATTCGGAGTAATAACCGTGGATTACGCATCGTAGTGGGCAGAGATGCCCGGGTATCGGGTGAAATGGTTAGTCGTTTGGTTACAGGAACCCTGATGGCCTGCGGTTTGGATGTCCTGGACCTGGGTTTAACCACCACCCCAACCCTCGAAACCAAAGTTCCACGAATTCATGCGGCCGGTGGCATCGTACTCACCGCCTCTCACAACCCCGGTGAATGGAACGCTCTCAAATTATTGGATCATCAAGGTTGTTTCCTTGGATCGGAGGAGGGAGCCGCCTTGTTAAACAGGGTACAGGCTGGGGAGGTGGCAGCTTATTCATCGGTGGAAGAACTGGGCCAGTACCATACCGATGAACGAGCCCTGGAAGAACATCTGGATGAAATCATGGCCTTGCCCACGGTTCATGCCGAGGCTATTGCCCGCATGGGATGGCGAATCATGGTGGACGGAATCAATTCGACCGGTGCCTTGGCCGTACCCGCTTTGCTTCGCAGGTTGGGAGTCCAAAAAATCGATGTTTTGAACGCGGAACCCAACGGTCGCTTCGCGCACAATCCGGAACCATTGCGTGAACATTTAGAAGAATTGTGTTCGGGCGTTGTGAATCAATCGGCTGATTTGGGTATTGTGGTGGACCCGGATGTGGACCGCCTGGCCTTTGTCTGCGAAGACGGATCTCTCTTTGGTGAAGAATACACCCTGGTGGCCATCGCGGATTATATCCTGGGCATTCATCCCGGTCCTGCCGTCTCCAACCTCAGTTCCAGCAGGGCTTTGAGGGATGTATGCGAGCGACATGGCCAAGAATACCATGCCTCTGCGGTAGGGGAGGTTAACGTGGTACGGACCATGCGACGAGTGAAAGCTGTCATTGGTGGTGAGGGAAACGGCGGTGTCATCGTCCCTGAACTGCATTATGGTCGGGATGCCTTGGTGGGCATTGCTTTGTTCCTTTCCCATCTAGCCCTTCGTGCTTGTTCCGCCAAAACCTTGCGAAATACCTATCCTACCTACGAAATGGCCAAAGAAAAGGTATCCTTTGATCCTACCCAAAAACCAGAAGCCCTGCTTCAGCGATTGTCCGAAGCCTTTTCGGAGGGTCAACAAAATTGGGAAGATGGACTCAAAATTGACCTGGATCATGCCTGGCTGCATGTTCGAAAGTCGAACACTGAACCCATCCTGCGAATTTATACGGAAGCCAAAAGTGAGGAAGAGGCCAAGGCCTTGGCCGAAAAGGCCCGTCAAATTCTTCTAGCCTAAGCCTATGAGTACCCAGCGTATTTACCTCGACAACGCAGCCACAACGCCCATGGATGAGGAGGTGGTGGATCTGATGGCAGAGACCATGCGTCAATGTTACGGGAATCCTTCCTCTATTCATTTTTTGGGTCGAGAAACCCGTATTCTAATTGAGAAAGCGCGCAAGAGCATGGCCGCCCTTTTGGGTTGTGCCCCATCGGAATTGTTTTTTACCTCCGGGGGGACCGAATCGGATAACATGATTTGCCGATATCTCGTTGAACAAGGTGATGTTCAACGCATTATATCATCCAAATTGGAGCATCATGCCATCACGCATACCCTGGAAAATTTAGCCCAATTAAGGGGTATCCGCGTTGATTGGGTAAAGCATAATGAACAGGGTGTCTTGGACTTGAAGAACCTGGAAATGCTCTTGGCCCAGGACCTTGGCACGTCCAACCGGACCTTGGTCACCTTGATGCATGCCAACAATGAATTGGGCAATTTACTGGATTTGGAAGTGGTAGCCGGTCTCTGCAATAAGTATCAGGCCTTTTTTCATTCGGACACGGTTCAAACCGTGGGCCACGTGCCTTTGAATTTACAGGAATTGGGAATTCACTCTGTAAGTGGATCGGCCCACAAATTCTACGGACCCAAAGGAGTCGGGTTCATTTATTTGCGTGGGGGTCATTCCTGGGGTCCCTTGATTCAAGGGGGTTCCCAAGAGCGCAACATGCGAGGTGGAACCGAGAATTTGGCCGGCATTGTCGGGATGGCCCGAGCTCTCGAAAAAGCGATCCAAACCATGGATGAACGGCGTCAACGATTGGCGAATCTACGAGATCGCCTTCGTCAAGGCCTTGAAGGGGTTATTCCGGGACTGGAATTCAATGGTGATGGGAAGGGACCGCGTTTACCCCATATTTTGAGTCTTTCGTTTCCACCGCATCCCAAAGGCGAAATGTTATTGTTCAACCTGGATATCGAAGGGGTCTGTGCATCCGGTGGGAGTGCTTGCAGTTCCGGTGCCCAAACCCGTTCCCATGTAATGGAAGCATTGGGCGTACCCGCCGATCGTACGACGGTTCGATTTTCGCTTGGCTCACGAAACACCGCCGAAGAGATGGACCGTGTCGTGGAAATCCTCCGCAAAATTTGGCACGAAGCCTAGGCCATTTTTGGGCCCAGGTCTAAACACCTGAATTTTGTAGCTTTAGCAGGAATTCCATCGTATCTATTCCATCCGCATAATCAAACAGACCTGGCTTTTGGGTTTGACCAAGCCCGGTCCATTGCTTCCGAAAAACCGTCCAATTTTCAGGCCCCATCCAACGTTGAATTTCGCCGTCAGGATCCAATCGTTCGGGGAGGTTCTTGCCAACAAAACACTGGGTCTGATGCAGCCAAGGCTGAATCAGCGACATCAGTTCGGAGGAATTTTTGAAGGCATCCCAATGCAGGACACCCAAAGGAGACTGGGGGTCCGGGTTTTGGCGAAGGACCAGGGATCCGTTTTGCAAATACGGCTGTCTGTCAATGATTTGCAAAGCCATTTGGTAATCCAGGTTGTTGCGGTACCGATGGTTTTGGCCTTGCCATTCCCATTGACCCAAGCCATCCAACAAGCGGATGGGATCGTATCCTTCGGGAAGGAGGATGCGGCTTACATTCCTGCATCCTTTCCCGTAATACAAGAATACATCCGAAGCCAACCCGTGCCAGTCTGTAACATCTTCGTCCCCCCAAACAATGGCCGTTGAATTTCGATGCCCTCGAAGCAGGCGGGGGAGGTGGCCAAAGTATTGTTCAAAATAAGGCAGGGTGGATGCTGAACCGGTGGCAATCACCGCATCCGGGCGAACCACCCTGTCCACCACCCGAACCGCGGATTTATAAGGGGGCCATGCCTTGAACAACCCCTCCAAGGCCCAAAGGGTCAGTCCAGCATCGTCTGACGAAAGTTTGACTTGGGCCCGGTGTCCGGCAACAAGAACGCATAACACATCGTGCAAGCCTACCAGGGGCAGGTTTCCCGGTAGGACCAGGCCAATATCCAAAGAGGTTCTGGATGCACAAGCCTGGTCTTCCGCCTTGGTCAGCCAAGCCTCGACGTCGGTTGGGGACAGGGCCTCGGACCAGGCCTCCACCGCATGCCGGACCATGGGTTCCTCAAACCAAGGGTTAAGGGCCGCTGTTTGGGCCGTAAAAGCCTGCCAGGACGATTGATGAGGGCTTTGTCTTAGCCAGGCAGCCCAGGCTAACAAAGGTTCCCGAACTTGGCCAAAAGATGAGGAGGGGGAGGGCATGATAAAGCTTAAATTTGCAAAGAAAATAGGAATCCATGGCCATTATCATCACCGACCAGTGCATTAATTGCGGGGCCTGCGAACCCGAATGCCCCAACAATGCGATTTACGAAGGCGGTGTTTCCTGGAACTATGCTCAGGGGACCGCCCTCCGTGGATTGGTCCTACGACCCGACGGCAGCACCACCCATGCCAACGATGAGCAAACACCGGTCTCGGACGATATTTATTTTATCGTACCGGACAAGTGCACCGAATGCGAGGGCTTTCACGAAGAGCCGCAATGCGCGGCGGTCTGTCCGGTGGATTGCTGTGTACCGGACCCGGATCGCCGCGAATCAACCGAAACCCTCTTGAATCGCAAACAATACCTCCACGACCAGGCCCAACCTTGAAGCCAACCCATCCAAAAATTCGAATAGGCGTCTTGCTCGGTGGTAATTCCCGCGAGCGCGAAGTTTCTTTTGCCGGAGGGCGCACGGTCTACGATACTCTCGATAAATCCATTTTTGAGGTTTCCCCCTTTTTGGTGGATTCTTTTGGGAAATTGGTTTTGCTGGATTGGTCGTATTTGTACAAAGGCAGTCTGCGCGATTTTTACCCAGCTCAACAAAATCCCACCGGTTCACTGGTTTGGTTGCCCTACGCCGAACAAATCCCTTACAACGCAGACCAAGCCGAAGGTTGGCTAAAAGCGATTGGAGAGCCCTTGGCATGGGAAAAACTCCCTGAACGCATCGATTTTGCTTTCCTGGCTCTGCATGGTCGGAACGGGGAAGATGGCCGCGTGCAATCCATGCTGGATTTTTTGGGATTGCCCTATTCAGGTTGTGGTCCCGTTGCCGGCGCATGGGGTATGAACAAGGTCAAGCAGCGGGAACAAATGCAGGCCGCGGGTTGGCAGGTGCCTCGCTTTGCCAAAGTGGACCGGAGCGCTTGGGTCTATGCCAATTCCACAGATCGTCAGGCATTGTTGACCACGATTGCCAAGGACTTTCCATCCGGATGCGTTGTCAAATCCGCCAACCAAGGGAGCAGTGTTGGTTTATCCGTCCTGGAAACAGTTGACAAAGACTCCTTGGAAGAAGCCTTGGATCGCGCCTTTTTTTGTGTTCGGTTGGAGCGGGATGCCTGGCTACGTCGTGGACCATCCGCCTTGGAAACCTTGGCTGATTTTCGAAGCGGCCCCGGATTTCCAGCCAGGGACTTGGAGCATCAACTTTTTTGGGAAAGCCCCAACGAGTGGATGGCTTGGCTACAAGCCCAGCCTTCGGGAACCTTGTGTTATCTGGAAGCACAAGATGCCGAAACCGAAGTGCTCATCGAAGAAATTTTGATCGGCAAGGAGTTTTCGTGCATTGTACTCCAAAAACCAGACGGTTCGGCGGCCGCTTTGCCACCCACTGAAATTGTCCCCACAGCAAAATTCTACGATTATCGGTCGAAATATTTACCGGGTTTTGCCCGCAAAAAAACACCGATTGATTTGCCCGAGGAAGCCATTGAAGAACTACGCAAAGAATGCGTTCGGCTCTTTGTATCTTTTGATTTGGAGGTCTATGCCCGTATCGACGGGTTTTATTGCAACAACGGACGAATCGTCCTCAACGATCCCAACACCACATCGGGCATGATGCCCTCTTCTTTTTTCTTTCAACAAGCCGCTGAATTGGGTCTGAGTCCTTCTGCCTTTTTGACTTATCTGATTCGCATTTCGTTGGATGCGCGGATAAAGGCCCAACCGGGCTTATCGGCAGCTCGTTTGTTAGCCCAAAGGTTGGATCATTTTGGTAAGATCCGTCGTGAAAATTCCCAAAAGCGACTACGAGTCGGCGTATTGATGGGTGGCTATTCCTCTGAACGTCATATCTCCGTGGAATCGGGCCGAAACATCTTCGAAAAACTAAGTTCCATGGAAGGAATGGAACCGGTTAGTTTGTTTCTAAGTGGTTCGGATTCTCAGTGGAATCTTCATCAATTGCCCATGCATTTGCATCTCAAAGACCATGCCGATGACATTGTGCGTGGTTTGGAAGGCAAGGAGAGACCCCCCATCCTTCACAGAATCCGCAAGGATTTTGAGGAGGTGCTTTCTGTTTATGCCCCTCATTCTTTGGAAAAAGCCGTCGCGGTATCGTGGGAAAGGTTACCCCAGCTGGTCGATTTTGTTTTTATTGCGTTGCACGGACGACCCGGGGAAGATGGAACGATCCAAAAGCGTCTCGAGGAATTGGGGATACCCTACAACGGTTCCGGGCCGGCGAGCAGTGCCTTGACCATTGACAAATACGCCACAGGTCGGTTATTATCCGCTCATGGAATGTCGGTCGCAGAGCAATGGTTGGTGGACAAAGCGTTTTGGTTTTCGGAGGCCAAAAGTCCGTGGGTTCAGGGCTTAGGTTCTTGGCCCCTCGTCGCAAAACCGGTGGATGATGGTTGTTCAACCGGGGTATGTCGTCTGGAGAACATCCTTGACTTGGAAGCCTATGCCCAGCTTTGTTTTCGCGAAGAAGGAACGTGGCCCAAAGAATCGGCTGATCGCTTGGGTATCCATGATCCTGAACTGTTCGGAGTGGCCCATCGTTTTTTGTTGGAACAATTTATACAGGCACGGGATGGTGATCATTTCCTTGAAATCACCGGGGCTATGATGATTCGCTCCTTGCCCAATGGTCAACGTGAATTTGAGGTTTTTGAGCCCTCCGAAAGCATAGCCGGATCGGGCATCTTGAGCCTTGAAGAAAAATTCTTGGCGGGACAGGGAACCAATATCACCCCGGCACGCTTTTCGAGCGATTCGGGACGCCAAGCCGAAATCATGGAACGGGTTCAGGAAGAACTCCGTCATGCCGCAGAATGGACAGGGGTGGAGGGTTATTGCCGCATTGACGCCTTTGTAAGCATTCCAGCGATGGGCCCGCCGGTGGTTCACATCATAGAAATTAATTCGTTGCCGGGGATGACCCCTGCCACTTGTATTTATCACCAAGCTGCCCTGGCTCAGTACACACCTCACCAATTCATTGCTCAACTCATTGAAAGGGGCCTTCAAAGAGCCAACCTTTTTAACTCCGGAACCAAGCCATGACTCAGCATCCTTTTCGTCGGTTTTTGGTGATTTTCCTTGGCTTTAATGCCCTCTTGGCCCTGGTTGTTTGGGGTACCTTGGGTTGGTATACATCGCATGGAGATGCGATTTCTGTTCCGGCATTGCGCGGGTTATCCCTCGAAGATGCCCAAAGGGAATTAGAAGACCGGGGTCTTCGGTTCATGGTTGTGGATTCTGTTTATGCCGAAGGCCTGGATCCTTCGGCGGTGGTCCTGAGTGACCCCGACTCTGGTTTCCAAGTCAAGAGCGGTCGCACGGTTTATTTGACCTTGAACCTCTCGGATTTACCGTCCATGCCCGTACCTGACTTGACCGACTTGTCCTTGCGCAAAGCCACCATGGATTTGACCAACAAGGGTTTTGTGGTTGGGCAGTTAATTATGAAGCCTGACCTGGCTCACCAGGTCGTGCTTGGAGGTCAACACAAAGGCAGGGAAGTACGCACAGGCCAAATGCTGCCCAAAGGAAGTGTTATTGATTTGTTGGTTGGGTTTAACAATTCGGATTCGCTGGTGGAGGTCCCCAATTTGACGGGGTTAACCTTGGACGAAGCCAGGATTTTCCTGGCCGAATCCTCGTTGTCTCTGGGTTCCGTGCATTACTTGGGAACGGTGGGGGATAGTACTCAGGCCCTCATCGTTCGCCAGCGTCCGATGGCAGGAGGCAATGGATCGCAGGTTCGTGCGTTGGATTTTGTGGACCTATGGCTAGCCGACTAATTTTTCTACCGGTATGGATTGCCGGCTTGTTTTGTTTCCTGGGTGCCAGGGGTCAGGAGGTCACGATGCCGCCGACGAGAAACCCAAGGGCCTGGGTGGCTCCAAACTATGGAGCTTTTAGACTCCAGGACACCCTTGATTTGCCATTTGAGGATGATTTCTCCTACACCGGGGCCAGACCCAGGGTGGCGCTTTGGCAATATTCATCCGTTTACCGCAACAACGATATGGCCGTGCGACCCCCATCGCAGGGTTTTGTGACCTTTGACGGGTTGGACTCGGCCGGTTACCCCTACGATGGCTCCTCCTTGTTGGCAGTAGGCCGCGCCGATCGTCTGCAATCCCTTCCCTTACGATTGGGTTCGTACCTGGTCCAAGATTCCTTGTACCTCAGTTTTTCGTATCAACCAGCGGGGTGGTGTGAGGCCCCCGAACCGGTGGATTCGTTTTTGTTGGAATTCAGGACGCGCACCGGGGTTTGGCAAAGGGTTTGGTACGCCTTGGGAAGTTCGATTCAGCCCTTTAAAACGGTCATGATCCCGGTTAGGGATACCGGTTTTCTTTACGATGGGTTTGTTATGCGGTGGTCCACCCACGGTTCTTTGACGGGTTTGGTGGATGTTTGGCATATGGACTATGTGCGCTTTGGCAGCGGCCGGAATGCAGGGGACTCTTTGCGCAATGATGTCTCACCCGTGCATACCAATGCCCTGTACCTCCGGCCGTACCGTAGCATGCCGCTCAACCAATTGATGGGGGATACGCTGCGATTTCTAAACCCTCTGCATGGTTACGATTTAACCAACAACGGCGTTGCGACATCGGTATCCCATCAATACAAGGTTTTGCAAAACGGACGGAGTTCCCCTTGGTTTAACAGTCCGGTACTCAACCTACCCAACCTTGGAACGGCCCAAAATTTCGGCATGGTTTATCCCCGTTTTGATGTTCCCAACGCGATGGGGGATAGTTTGGATTTGGTTTTGGAATACTTGGCTCAGGCCCCAGGCGATGTTAATCCAGCCAACGATACCATGCGCGAATCCATTCGTTGTTGGAATTACCTGGCCTACGACGATGGTACAGCCGAAACGGGGTACGGTATCAACGTGGTGGCGGGTTCGGTCGCCTATAAATTTTGGCTTGCCCAACCCGATTCGCTTCGAGGGGTTTGGATGTACTTCACCCAAGCAGCTGCCAACGCAGCCAACGAACTCTTTGTTCTCAAAGTCTGGTCCCAAGTCCAAGAAAGAGGGCGTGGTTCCCAGGAACTCTACCGTTCAAGCATTCCTTACCGTCCGGTTTACGGCGATAGCCTGGGGCATTTTGTGTTTTTTGGAATTGATCCACCCTTGCCGGTTGCCGATTCGTTTTATGTAGGTTGGCAACAAGAAACATCCGGTCTTCTTAACATCGGATTGGACCGCAACGATACCCTTGTCCGTTACAACCGCTGGTATAATACCCAAGGCATCTGGGAAGAGTCCTCAATCGCGGGTTCATGGATGATACGACCGGTTCTGGGAGGCCCATTTCGATACCCTGCATCGATCGCATCAACAGAACCTCCGCTTTCAAAAATTTGTTATCCCAATCCATGGAATCCAAACCAGGAACCTTTGATTTACAAAGGTTTATCTCCTCCTCAGCAGATGAGTTTGTACGACTTAAACGGGCGAAGGATGGGTGGTCAGATAGAATCCCTTGATCCTTGGGAGGAACCTTCGGAGGGTCTCCGCGCTTGGGCCTTTCGTCCCACGGGGATTCCCTCGGCGGGTCTGTACTTCCTTGAAGTGCGAACGCAGGACGGCAAGGTCCGTTGTTTCAAAATCATTGTATCCTAATTCTATGCGCCCAACCAAATCCCCAACGCATTCCCAGACCGTTATGAACGAACTGGTTTTGCCAAACGACACCAATACCCTAAACAACTTGATGGGGGGAAGGCTTTTGCATTGGATGGATATCTGTGCCGCCATTGCTGCGCAAAAACATGCCAACCGTATCGTTGTAACGGCTAGCGTTGATAATGTGAGCTTTAACCGAGCCATCCGCTTGGGCAACCTTGTGAACATGACCGCCACCGTTACACGCGCTTTCCAAACCTCCATGGAGGTACGTTTGGAAGTTTGGTGCGAAAACATCCCCCAGGGGATTCGACACCTTTGCAACCAAGCTTACTTCACGTTTGTGGCTGTGGACGATGCCGGTCAACCAACCGCCGTCCCTGATTTGCAACCAGAAACCCCGGACGAAATCAAACAATTCCAGGGTGCTCTAAGGCGACGCCAATTGCGATTGGTCTTGGGGGGACGTATGAAGCCGAGCGAAGCCCATGAACTTCGTTCAATTTTTCAGGAGGTCAATCCAGGGGAAAATGACCCGGATTCAAAGGCTTAGTGTTTAAAGTCAGCTTCGCTAAAGCGTGGGTTCAATACGCCCTCGGTAAGGTTGAATTCAATGGATTCGGGGCCCATGCTTATTTTGACTTTGTGGGGTACTTTGAGGCCTTTGCCCAGATCGCGGTAATCATCGTATCCGGTGGTCGACAAGGCGTCTTTGCCGTCAGGACCTTTGGAAACACGCATGGATTGCACTTTGAGTCCGGTTTGTAGATTGTAAACATGGCTTTCGATGGTCCCATTCTCGAATTTCCAATCCAATTTGGCACAAAGTTGACCATCAACCATCACAGCACCTGCCAAACTAAGTTTTGGGTGTTGCCCGTTCATCCATAACATTTCAGGTAACGGGGTGGCTTCCATGGCTTCGTGGGCCAGTTCTTCCCCTTCAACTTCTTTGGTTCCCTGCATGGATTTGCGGGTCATCTTGCCTTTGATGTACAAATCCGACGTAAGCTCCATGGAATTGTTGAGGCGGACTTTGGTGAGCGAAGCAGCGGGTTTGGTTTGCTTGGTCTGAATCATTTCAAGGTTCATCCCTTGGAGGGTAGCCGACATGGTCATGCGCAGACCCTTTACTTTGGACCAGTTTTTGGCACCCCCCGTGTTGACAATGTACTTGTCAAGAACAGAGGTCAAGGTGGTACCTTCTGGTAGTTTCAAGGCCGTAGGATCCGGGGCCGATTCTCCATTCCAATCAAGCCACTCAATCACCCCGTCGCTGTCCATGGAACGAAGCTTTGGGGCGATTTCACTGCCTTTTCCCACACATAACACAACACAAGACGAAGGCTGTATCATTTTGCGCGCCATGGTCTGCACCGCTTCGCGATCTACCTGGGCTAAATCTTGGAGATAGTTGCGGAAATAGGTGGGCGACATGCGGTAACGTTCCTGATCAATGTAGAATCCTGCAACAGTTTGGGGATTCTGCAATGCGATTGAAAAGGTACCGTTGAGATAATTCTGGACACCTTGTAGTTCATCGGCCGGAACCAGGGAATCCCTGATACGGTTCAATTCATAAAAAAATTCACGAATAGCACTATCCGTAACGGCATTGCGCACCTGGGCATACGCCCTGAATTGCCCAACCAAGGGATCCCGGGTCAGCGAGGAATAGGCCCCGTACGTATACCCGTGGGTTTCTCGCAGGTTATCAAAGAGGCGGGCATCGCTGGCCCCTAAAATGGTATTCATAACCATCGACGGAATGTAATCTGGAGAACCTGGAACCAGTTGCACGGTGTTGGCGATTCGAATAACCGTTTGAACCGCTTGGGGACGATCAACAATCACCACCCTAACACCGTTTGCATTGGTCGGAACCGGGTATTTTTGGGTTGGAACTTCGGCGGCAGCCCAATTCCCCAAGGTTTGGCGGGTCAAGGATTCGGCGGTAGCCCTGTCAATATCGCCAACCAAAGCCAAATAAGCCACATTGGGTCTGAGGTAACGATCCCTAAAGCTTTCACAATCGGACAGGGTAATGGATTCAAGACCTTTTTGGGTTTGGATTTCTCCATAGGGATGCGTTGAGCCGTAAAGCAAGCGAGGTAGTACGCGGCCCGCAATGGATTCAGCATTGGTCTGCTCGCTTTCAAGGCCCGAAATAGACTGCTTACGCAAGCGCTCCAATTCCTGGGCTCTGTAGGCAGGCTGGGTCAGCATCTCACCAATAAGAGCCATCAAAGGTGCGGTGTTTCGACTCAAACACGAAGCATACAACGCATTGGATGATGTTGTAAGGGTCGCTCCTAAGCCGTCGATGGCCTCATCCAAAGCCTCCTTGGTTTTGTCCCGGGTTCCACTGCGGATCATTTCGCCGGTAAGAGCGGAGACCCCTGCCTTGGAACCTTCGGCCACGGGATCGTAGTCCCAAACGAGGGAAACAGAGACCCTGGGTAATTTGGTGTTACGAACCAAAAAAACTTTTAGCCCGTTGGGCAATTCCCAACGCTCGGCTTCGGACCAACGAATTTCCGGGGCAGGACCCGCTGAAGGTCGAACGCTGCGGTCCAAAGGAACCGGTGCTTGGGTCGGCGGTGGAGTTTTAAGGACTTTGGAGGATTTGGCCTTGGGCAATGATTTGGTGCCTTGGGCCAAGATTGGGTCGTTATGAAGTCCGGACCCTAAAAGACCAATCAAAAGAATCAAAAATCGTAACATGCGAAATGAGTTGGAGGAAGAAGCCATGGAATAGGAGGGTAAAGGGGTGGGAAACTACGGTTTGGGATGAGCTAGGTAGTACAAAGTGACTTGGTTCTCCGGAACCAAATACCGGCGCGCTACTCGTTGCAAATCCTGAGGTGTTACTTGGCGAAAACGCTCAAATTCAGTGTTAATCAAGTTGGCATCTCCATAGAACAATTCATAATCACTCAATTGTTCAGCGATGCCCTGAACACTGCCTAATTGAGCGATTCGATCGTTTTCGAGTTGGTTCACCAGTTTGGCAAGTTCCTTGGGGTCCGTCAATTCATCCCGAATCCTTTGGTACTGGGCACGCATGGATGCATCCAAACTATCCGGACCAACGCCCATATTCACGATACCATACATAATTGCTACGCTGTGGTCCACCATACCCAAAGGAAATGCTCCGACAGCCACGGCCTTTTGTTCTTTGTCAACTATTGATTTTTGAAAGCGCGAAGAGGCTCCCTGGGAAAGAAGACTGGTCAGCATGCTCATCGGATAAAAATCAGGGGTGCCTTGGGCCGGCATTTTGAAGGAATGCACCACCGCTGGTAATTGGATGTTATCGTAAACGGTGTCCCTGCGCTCGGTGGTTTGGATAGGCTCTTCGGGATTTGGGCGGGGAATGGGGCGGGTCGAAGCAGGAATATTTCCAAAATACCGATCAATCCATGCTTTGACTTGGGCATTGTTAAAATCGCCGGCAATCGATAACACCGCATTATCAGGGACATAGAAGGTGCGGTAGAAGTCCATGAATTCTTCTTTGCGGGCTGAATTTAGATGGTCCATCGAACCAATGACCGAGCGACCGTAAGGGTGTGCCAAAAAGGTTCGGCGCATGGTCTGATCCAACAGACCACCGTAGGGGGTGTTATCATAGCGCTGACGCCTTTCTTCTTTAACTACTTCGCGCTGGGTTTCAATACCCTGATCTTCGATTTTGGCATGAAGCATCCGCTCACTTTCCATCCAGAGACCCAGTTCCAATTGATTGGAAGGAAGGATTTCAAAATAAAAAGTTCGGTCATAAAAGGTGTTTGCATTGAGGACACCGCCATTAGTTTTAACCAATTTCATGTATTCCCCTCGACCAATGTTTTCACTACCTTCAAAGAGCAAATGCTCAAAGAAATGGGCAAAACCGGTGCGTTGGGGATCTTCGTTTTTGCTACCCACTTTGTAGGAAACCGTAACGGCCACAATAGGGGTGGTGGTGTCCTGGTGTAGAAGCACTTTGAGGCCGTTGGGCAAGGAATATCGTTCAAAAGAAATCACTTGGGCCGTTGATTGGGTAACCAACGCGTTCATGAGGAGTAGGCCAGCGCATACGGTTCCTAACAATCGTTTCAAGGGAGGAATGGACATAAGGTATAGGGTTAAAGAGAAAGGGATTGAGAAGTCTTGGGCGGGTTAGATTTTCATAATCCAACCGCGGGTGTCTTGGGTTTTGCCGGTCTTGATATCATCCAGCATCCGACCCAAGAGGGTTGAATAGGTACGGTTTTCCATCGCGGGAAGTTCCAAGCGTCGATCTTGAACCGTGATACTGGAAATGGGCGCCACCGTGGCGGCTGTTCCGGTGCCAAAAGCATCCTTGAGTTCACCACGATCGTAGGCGGCGACAACTTCGTCGATGCTGATTTTGCGGACCTCGACCGGCAAACCGGCTTCGATGGCAAGTCCTAGAATACTATCACGGGTAATACCCTCCAGAATGGTTCCGTCCGCAATGGGGGTCACCAGGGTGTTTCCAATCTGAAAGAACAAATTCATGGTCCCTGATTCTTCGATGTATTTCATTTCCTTGCCATCCAACCAAACGAGTTGATCGTACCCGGCTTCCCGGGCATGTTTGAGGGGTAGCATTCCGGCGGCATAATTGCCGGCAACCTTGGCAAACCCAGTGCCCATTGGAAAGGCCCTCACATAACGATCCGAGACCTTGACATGCAACGGGGCTGTGTAGTAATTCCCGACCGGGCAATTGAAAATAATAAAGCGATACGAATCCGAGGGGCGAATACCAACATACTCATCGATCGCATACATAAAAGGTCGGATATAAAGGGAGTATCCTGGTTGGCGGGGTACCCATTCTTGGTCCAATTCAATCAAGGCCTTGAGGCCGCCTATAAAAATATCTTCGGTAACGGCCGGCATGCAGAGTCGTCCTGCTGAACGAATCATACGACTCATGTTATCGTAAGGCCTAAAGATTTGAACTTCACCCTTTTGATTGCGATAGGCTTTGAGGCCTTCAAAAATGGACTGACCGTAATGCAGGGCTGAAATAGCTGGATTGGTAGGGATTTCACCGTAGGGGACAATGCGGGCGTTTTGCCAACGTCCTCCTTCGTATTCTGCCACAAACATGTGATCGGCAAAGACCTTTCCAAAAGGTAAATCCTCAAAATCCACCGAGGATAGACGCGAAACAGGAAGGCGGGTAATTGGAATGGCGTCCATGGCAGGTTTTTGTCCAAAAATAGGTCAAATACCGCGTAATTTGCATACTTAACTCGGTAAGACATGGACTCTAACACCCTAAGTTCCCCGCTTTGGAGCCAGCAGGTCGGGGATGCCCTGTGGGAAGAATGGGTCCTGGGACGGGATACCCTGGTATATCTGACCCAGCCTGCCTCCCCAAAGAGCCCCAACGACCCTTTTTCTGCAACTTTGTTGATTGTGGTTGTTGACCAAACCCCGAACTCCCTTGAAACGGAACTCTTGTCCAAAATTCTGGGAGCCCTGAACCTATCCATGGATGCAGTTTTTTTGCATACCGGACCGGTAATTTCGTGGGAACCCTGGACCAAAAATCGTTTAATTGCTTTTGGAATTCAGCTACCTGTAACTGGCTCGGGAGGCCAGCGACCTGATTTATGGGTGAGCTCCGTTTCCTTGCGCCATATGCTCGAAGATCCCGATGCCAAAAAAACACTTTGGCAACAAATCAAAAGCTGGAAAGACTTTTCGGCCTAAGCAAACGTGAATACGCAAGATACTTGGGTCCTTGCGACCCATAACCAAGGGAAAACCAGAGAATTTAAGGCGCAATGGACCCTGGACAGGGTTCAACTCCTAAGCTTGGCCGACTGCGGATTGACCGAGGTTCCTTCCGAAACGGGTACAACCTTTGCCCAGAACGCTTTTTTAAAGGCCGAATCGGCTCATTGGGCCAGTGGTTTTCCGGCTTTGGCCGATGATTCAGGGTTGATAGTTCCGGCTCTCGGAGGTGAACCGGGCTTGCACAGCGCCCGTTATGCCGGACCGACCGCGTCCGATTCCGAGAACCTTCGGCTTTTGCTCGCCAATATGAAAGACCTCGAAGAAAGAGAGGCTTATTTTGTTTGTGTTTTGTGTTGGTGGGACGGCCAAGGGGATCCTCTTTGGGTCGAAGGTCGATGGCATGGTCGTATCCTTCGGCAAGCAGTTGGTCAGAACGGTTTTGGTTACGATCCGATTTTCGAACCTGATAATTTCCAAGGATTTAGTTTAGCTCAGTTGGAGCCCGCTATCAAAAATCAATATTCGCACAGGGCCCTTGCCCTCCGCGCTCTTTTTCAAAGAATGGAAGCAAGGTAGCCGGTATCCGGTTGGAGGCCCGGTAAACCAGCCGCGGCTTTGGCCAGTACATCGCAGCGTTCGTTTTCGGGAATTTCGGCATGGCCCTTAATCCAGCACCAGGTTATTCGGTGCTTTTGGGTCAGCGGCAAAAGCCTCTCCCACAAATCGACGTTTTTGACATTTTTCCAAGACCTGCGTTGCCAACCCCTTATCCATTCCTTTACAAAGGCATCCACCACGTATTTGGAATCGCTGTACAAACGAATGGTGTGGTCGTTTCCCTTCAATGCTTGGAGAGCCTCAAGCACGGCCATAAGTTCCATGCGGTTGTTGGTGGTGCATGCAAACCCGCCGCTGATTTCAAGACGCCGATCACCACTCAAAAGCACGGCAGCATAACCACCCGGGCCCGGATTCCCAAGGGCAGAACCATCGGTATAAATGTCGATGCTAGCCATGGGATGTAGAGTCTACGAGGGGGATTTCGGCCACCACAAAAAAACTCCCCAGGGCCAGCACCAAACCATGGGGATTTGATTCATTAACCGCTTGATTCCAAGCCTCTTCAACGGATTTGTAGGCCAACCCTACCAAACCGACGGCGTTGGCCTTTTGAGCCAAAACTTCGGCCGGCAATGACCGCGGGTTATCGGGCGCTGCAAAATAATACCGCGCCGACCTGGGCATTCTGTGAAGGATCGGATCGATGTCTTTATCCGCCGAGACACCCAAGACCACCGACCATGATTCTGGTTTTCGGTAGGTGGCCGCTTGTTCAAGGGCGTGTTGAATTCCTTCGGGGTTGTGAGCCACGTCAACAATGCGCAAGGGGTTTTGCCCCAATACCTGCCAACGCCCTTGCATTCCTGTGTTACGAACAACCGATAACAAACCCTCTCGAACTTTGGGTTCTTCCAGCTCTACGCCTGCATTACGCAGTACTTCCACCATGGTCAAAACTTGGGCCAGGTTTTCACCTTGGGTATGTCCAAGCAGATCCGTTTGCAGGGGTTGTTCTTGAGCCCGTCCCAAGCGCAATACCTTCCATTCTGCCAACCCCATCGCCAGGGACTCTCCCGTGGATTCAAGTCGATATACCCGATCAGCGTAGGTTAACAAGCAGCGTAGTTCATGGGCCTTGTTCTCAAAAACACGGTTGACATCCTCTTCCTGGGTTCGCCCGATGACCACAGGCACCCCCTTCTTGATGATGCCCGCTTTTTCGGCAGCGATGAGCGGCAAAGCATTACCCAACAAATTCATATGGTCCCAATCAATGTGGGTGATGGCTGTCAAACCCGGTTTCACCACATTGGTGGAATCCAAACGACCCCCCAAACCTGTTTCAATGACCGCAAAATCAACACGATGGGATGCAAAATGCTCAAAGGCAAGGGCGGTGGTAAACTCAAAAAAGGAAGCTTCCAAAGAACCAGGCGCCTGGCGCATCCGATCAACTCCGGCCATGACCTCGGTCGGCCCGATGCATTGGCCGTTGATCCGAATGCGTTCTCTAAAATCCCGGAGGTGGGGGGACGTAAAGAGTCCGGTTTTGTAACCGCAGGCCTGCAAGACCGAGGCTATGGCATGGCAAACAGAGCCTTTGCCGTTGGTTCCTGCGACATGGATGACAAAACCCATCCGGTCTTGGGGCTGTTCAAGAAACTGGCACAAAGCCTTGATACGATCCAAGCCCTCCTTGTAGGCCGGCGGACCAATCCGTTGATACATGGGCAAATGCTCCAACAACCATCGGTAGGTTTCTTCGTAAGACTGGAATTTTTCCATCAAGACCGGCTCTTGATTTGCAATTCAAAAACCAATTTGCCACGCTGCATGGACGCCAATTCCGGGTTGGGGCGAAAACGAGCGTTTTGGGTGGCCTCTACCAAAGCACGTTTTTGTTGGGCATTAAGGGGCTTGGTGCTGAGGGGTGGACCGGTGACTCGGACCTTTCCCTCCCTGTCCACTTCGATGGGAATTACAACCCGGGCATCCAGGATTCGAAAATCCTCGGGGTCAGGACTTTTTGAAAACCCACGGTTCTCCAAACCTTCCCCATGGGCCGAAAAACCTCCACCGCCCGATTGCCCCGAGTTGTTGGACGACGCTGTGCCGTCTTTTTGGCCCTTGGAAGCCTCGGTTTTTCCGCTGTTGGGGTTCGGTTGACCCTGGCGTTGTAAAAGCCTCTGAAGGCGGGGATCCATCGGTTTGTTTACAGGATTGGGGGTGACCACGGGGGCTTCTTCTTGGTCCTGGGTAATGCTTTGGTTCAGGGTGGGGGTGTTAGGAACCGGCTCAGGCTGATCCGACCCGGTATTGTCGCTACCACTTGGCGGCAAGGCAGGCGCGACCTCCTCCTGCCCATCTTCGACACCCAAGGCCAAAGCCAAGCCCCCTCCGGGGGATGGTCGGGGTGGTTCAACAGGCAATCCAAGATGGAGCAACGCCATCAAGAACAGCAGGAACCCATGAAGAACCAGGGAAATCAGCCAAGCCGAACCGGAACGTCCGATCGTTGCCTTCATCGAGGGTCGGTTGCTAACACCATTTTGAGACCAGCTTCCCGGGACCATTGCATCACATCCACCACTTCCTGGACAGGCACCCGTTGATGAGCCTGCAACAAGAGGGTTTGACCCGTGTCTGTCGCGGCCAAGGTTCGGATTTCGGCCTGCAATTCAAGTTTTGACAAAGGCTTTTGTTCGAGATGATAAACCGACAAGCTATCAATGCTGATGCGGATGACCCGGGAATCCACGTTTTGACCCTTGCCTTTGGGCAGAATCAACTTCAAAGCCTGAGGGGCTACCAAGGTGGAGGTCAACAGAAAGAAAATCAGCAACAAAAAGACGATATCCGTCATCGAGGCCATGCTAAAATCGGCACGGACCTTGGAGGGTTGGCGAAAATTCATTCTGGGGTCGTCGGAGGCATTAATTCCAAGGTATCACCGACCATGAATTCCAATTCCGTGAGGTGACGCTCAACACGCACTGTAAAGTAATTATACGCCAAATAGGCGAGGATACCGACCATCAAACCTGCCGCGGTGGTTACCATGGCTTCGTAAATCCCCCCTGATAATGCGGCCGGATCCACCGTTGCCCCAGAAACGGACAATTGGTAAAAAGCCCGGATCATCCCTGTAACCGTCCCCAGGAATCCCACCATGGGAGCCGCACCCGAGACAGTAGCCAGCATCGCCAAGTTTTTCTCGTAAAGGACCGCTTCTTTTTTGCCGTAATAATTCATGTGCTCACGAAGGTTTTGCTCGGTCAAAACGCTGCTTTTCTCGAAAAGCTGCAAGTACAGGCGTGCCAGTGGAAGTTCCGAACGGCGACAAGATTCCACGGCTTGAACCCGTTGCCCCGATTTGATAAGAACCTGAACATCGCGATGCAGCTGATCCATGCCTTTGCGGTAACGGGCCAGGGTCATCCAGCGTTCCACCATAAGGTAAACGGTTAGAATGGAGAAAAGCAAGAGGGGGATCATAAAAGGGCCTCCTTTGAGGGCCAAATCCAAGACCTGCAAGGAGGTTTCCGCCTGTTCAAGGGGGGCTTTGGCTTGCAGAAAAAGGAAATCCGGCATGGGTTGGGTCATCGTCAGGTTGTTTGGGGGTGTATGGACAAAAATAGAACGTTCAATTCGCCAAAAATGCATGAAAAAACTCGTATTTTCGGCCTTTTAACCCCTAAGTTGCCCAATGGCCGATTCTTCCAAAATAATCCCCATTCAGATAGAGGAGGAAATGAAATCCGCCTACATCGATTACTCGATGTCGGTGATTGTTTCCCGAGCCCTTCCCGATGTTCGCGATGGCCTCAAGCCCGTGCATCGAAGGGTTTTGTTCGGAATGAATGAATTGGGGTTGGCCTATAACAAACCCTACAAAAAATCAGCCCGTATTGTCGGGGAGGTGTTGGGTAAATACCACCCCCACGGGGATTCCTCGGTTTACGATACCATGGTCCGGATGGCCCAGCCTTGGTCCATGCGCTATCCTTTGGTGGATGGTCAAGGTAACTTTGGCTCCGTCGATGGTGACAGTCCGGCGGCTATGCGTTATACCGAGGCCCGCTTAACCCGGTTGGCCGAAGAAATGCTTGAAGACATCGACAAAGAAACCGTCGATTTTCAACTCAATTTTGACGATTCATTGGAGGAACCCACGGTCATGCCGTGCAAATTCCCCAATCTCCTCATGAACGGCAGCGCCGGCATCGCAGTGGGGATGGCCACCAACATGGCCCCTCATAACCTTAGCGAATTAATTGATGGCATCCATGCTTATATCGACCGGCGCGATATCACCTGCGAAGAGCTTTTGGCCTATGTCAAGGCCCCGGATTTTCCAACCGGGGGCTTGCTCTACGGGTACGAAGGCATCCGCGATGCCTTGTTAACCGGAAGAGGAAGAGTGGTCATCCGCGCGAAAGCGACCGTTGAGGTGCTCGACAACGGGCGTGAGCGCATTGTGGTGACTGAAATCCCTTACTTGGTCAACAAAGCCGACATGCTCCAGAAGACCGGAGACCTGGTGAACGAAAAGAAACTTGAAGGCATCTCTGAAATTCGGGATGAATCGGACCGGGATGGGATGCGGATTGTCTACGAGATCCGCAAAGACGCCATGGCTTCGGTCGTCCTAAACCACCTGTACAAATACACGGCTCTTCAGAGTTCATTTTCGGTCAATAACATTGCCCTGGTGCACGGGCGGCCTCAGGCATTGAACCTCTTGGATCTCATTCGGCATTTCGTGGACCACCGTCACGAAGTCGTTCTACGAAGAACGCGTTACGAATTAGCCGAAGCCCAACGCAAGGCTCATATTCTGGAAGGCTATCTGATAGCCTTGGATCATCTGGATGAAATCATTTCGTTGATTCGGGCATCGGCTACCCCTGATATCGCCAAAGAAGGCCTTATCACTCAATTCGGCTTGAGCGAAATTCAAGCCAAAGCGATTTTGGAATTACGCTTGCAGCGCCTTACCGGCATGGAGCGTGACAAAATCCGCCAGGAATACAACGAAATCATGGCCCTGATTAGCCGTCTTCAATCCATTCTGGACGACGAGGGACTGCGCATGGCCCTCATCAAAGACGAATTGGCTGGAATCAAAGAACGATTCGGCGATGCTCGGCGCTCCGAAATCGTGTATGCGGCCGGTGATTTCCGGATGGAGGATATGATCGAAGAAGAAGATGTGGTGGTCACCGTATCTCATTTGGGTTATATCAAACGAACGGCAGCCCACGAATACCGGGTCCAAAACCGGGGCGGCAAGGGGGCCATGGGAGGGGCAACCCGCGATCATGATTTTATTGAACACATGCTGGTCGCGTCGACCCATCATTGGATGCTCTTTTTTACCGAACAAGGCCGTTGTTACTGGCTCAAGGTCTACGAGATTCCGGAAGGCGCCAAAAACACCAAGGGTCGTGCCGTTCAAAATTTGTTACAAATACCGCAGGACGACAAAATAAGAGCCTACATTTCGGTCCGCAGTTTGGATGATCAAGCCTATTTGGATTCCAACTACATTGTTTTCTGCACACGGAGTGGGGTCATCAAAAAGACGACCCTCGAAGCGTACAGCAGGCCCCGTGCCAACGGCATCAATGCCATCAATATCACCGAGGGGGACCAGCTATTGGAGGCTCGCCTTACCGATGGACAATCCGAAATGGTCATGGCCGTGAATACAGGCAGGGCCATTCGTTTCCATGAATCCAAGGTTCGACCCATGGGTCGATCCGCTACCGGCGTCCGCGGAATTTCAATCGATCCGGTTTCCGAATTTGTAGTCGGGATGGTTTGTGTTCAAAACCCCGAAACCACCCTGCTTGTGGTCTCAGAGACAGGTTACGGGAAACGTTCCGGCATCGAAGATTATCGGGTCACCAACCGAGGAGGAAAGGGGGTACGAACGCTGAACGTAACCGAAAAAACGGGAGCCTTGGTGGCCCTGCAGGCGGTGGATGAACAAGATGACCTGATGATCATTAACAAAAGCGGAGTCACCATTCGAATTGGTGTGGAGAGCCTGCGTGTTATGGGCCGGGCCACCCAAGGGGTTCGCTTAATCAAATTGCAAGGAGACGACCGAATCGCATCGGTGGCCCTGGTCCAAAAAGACGATCACGAAAACCAAGATAGCCCTGCAAGCATCGATTCCGTGGAACCGAGCGATACCAACGATAACCCTGAACAAACCTCCATTTCTTAAACCAACCGCTATGAAAACCCTGCTTCGGAGCCTTTTGTTCCTTGTGATGGGAAGTGCAGCTTACGCTCAACCCAACAAAGTTCAAAGCGCTATCATCTACATCCGTTACAGCGAATATGACAAGGCCAAAACCTCCATCGATGAGGCGATTGTCCACCCCAAAACCATCAACTCAGCCAAAGCTTGGTTCTACCGTGGTGAGGTTCATTTGGGCATCTACGGGGATACCACCTGGTCGCCCAAATTCCCCGACGCTTTGAATATCGCCTGGGAATCCTATCGTCGTTGCGTCGAATTAGACACCAAAAATGAGCATAAAGAGGATGCTTCCAAAAAAATCCTAACCATTCAAGGAGCCATTTACAACGAAGGGGTGGAAGCCTTTGTAAACAAAAAATTCCCCTATGCCTTGGCACGCTTTGAGCAATTGCTTTCGGTTACCCCCAACGATACCTCCGTTCTTTTTAATGCGGCTTTGACAGCTGGCAAAATGGATTCCAGTTCCAAAGCCCTGCGTTATTGGAAGGCCTTGTTGGATAACCAATACAATAAACCCGGGGTCTATGTGGAATTGGCCCGACTCAACAAAATTGCCGGTGATACGGCGGCCGCATTGCAATACCTGGCACAGGGCCGTAAAGACCACCCGAACGATATTGGATTGGTCATCGACGAACTTAACATCTACCTAAGCCAGGGTAAGCAAGAAATGGCTATCGAGAAGTTATCCAAGGCCATCGAATTGGATCCCTCCAATGCCAACCTCTACTTTGCTCGAGGAACAGCTTACGATAACCTCAAAAAAGGCCCCCTTGCAGAAAGCGATTATCGCAAAGCCATTGAAATCAAAGCCGATTATTTTGACCCTTATTACAACATGGGTGCTATGTATTTTAATGCCGCAGCGGAATTGGCCAACGAAGCCAACAAGATTCCTTTTTCAAAACAGAAAGAATACGATGCAGCCATCGCAAAGGCCAAAGCTGCCTTTGAAAAGGCGCAACCCTTCCTAGAAAAGGCCTTGGAATTGCAACCCGATGACAGCAATACCATGGTATCCCTGCAACAACTCTACGCTCAGCTCAAATTGAATGATAAATCCCTCGATATGAAAAAGCGCAGGGAAGCCATCAAAACCAAAGGCTAACCAATCCGTCCGATAGCAATGGGCCAGTGGCTCCCGGACGAATTCATACGTCGGGTCACGAAAGAATTCCCTGACCATGCGAAGGCTTTGATTCACAGCCTGAGCAACGAAACGGCTACGGATCGAACGCTGCGTTGTTTGCAGGTTTGTTCGCCCCATGAAATTGAAGGTTTTGAACCCGGTCAAAGGGTGCCTTGGCACCAAGAGGCCACCTATTTTACAAGAGGCGGGGCTGAAGGCCTCCGACCTATACATTCTTATCCGGGTTATCAAGCCGGGGCCTGGTATGTACAAGAAGCGGCAGGGCTCATGGTCCACCGACTCTTGGAACATTTGAGGACCGAAGGTGCTCCAATGGAAAGGCTTTTGGATGCCTGCGCTGCACCAGGTGGCAAAACCTTAGCCCTTTTGGATTTTTTGCCCAAAGGTGGAATCCTCGTTGCCTCCGAACCGATGGAACATCGATTGGCCCTTCTGGATGCAACCTTGGCTCGAAGTGGAAGCGACCGGGTAATCATGGTGCAAAACCAGGCGCAGAATTGGCAGGGTCTACCGGGATTTTTTGACGGGATTTTGGTAGACATGCCTTGCAGTGGGGAAGGTATGTTCCGAAAGCATCGCGAGGCGGCCAAAGACTGGTCAATGGACAAGAGCTTGACCCTTGCAGCTTTGCAAAGCAAAATCATGGATAGCCTCTACCAAGCCTTGCGACCCGGAGGTTGGTTGATTTATGCCACCTGCACTTTTGGCAAAGAAGAAAACACCGGTCAACTTCTTCCTTGGATCACATCCGGACGATTGGAACCTGCCGCCTTGTCCCTGCCCGAGGATTGGGGCTGGGTTCACGCATCGGTTTTGGACCAGCGTTGGAATCCCCGTCACGCAGCCTGGTGGTCTATCCCTGGTTTGACCCAAGGAGAAGGATTTTTTTGTTCCGTCTTGCGCAAACCAATCGAAGCAAAAAGGAACGATTACCCGCCAAAGGAAACATTGCAAGAACCATCCATTCTAAGGGAGGAACTCAAGAAACAGATGCGCGTTTATAAAGGTGGTTTGGCCTCTCATCCATCCGGGTATCCGAGCCCGGAATTGGCCATGGCCTATGGCAAAAAGCACGGGCATTATCCCCAAACAGGCCCCTGGAGTGTGGAGGAAGGTTGTCCCATTGTGGACCTGGACAAGACCTTAGCGACGTGGTTCTGTCAAGGCCAAAACATCGCATTGGGTGAACTTCGCAACGGTTGGAATCTCATGACCTACCAGGGGTTGGGCCTGGGTTGGATGCACCGCGAGGGCACCCGGGTTCAAAATCATTTTCCCAAATCCCTCAGAATTGCTCGATGAATTTCAAGGACCTGCACAACAAGGGATTGAGTACCATCGTTCACGATGCGGTAACGGCAATACGGTAAAAGTTCTTCTTCGGGCCATTGATTCCGTAATCGGTCCAAAATTTGCTCATCGGTCCAACCATTGCGCAATCGGACCCGGTCCATGCGCATGAGTAGCGGGGCCTGAACCAAAACAACCGCACGCATTCCCAGGGCTGAACCACTTTGGATTAACAAGGCCGCTTCGTGGATGCTGTATTCGGCGGACTGTTGTTCGGCCCAAGCCAACGAATCATTGGCCACCACGGGATGTACCAAAGCGTTAAGTTTCTGGAGAAGGCTAGGATCTTTGAAAACAATGGAAGCCATTGCATCGCGGTTAAGAGAGCCATCGGACAAATAGGCCGATGGCCCCATCAAGTCAACAATGCTCTTCTTCAGTTCCGGTTCCTGCACCATGAGGATTTTGGCACGGGCGTCCGCATCGTAAATAGGAACGCCCAGTTGTGCAAAAAGACGAGCAACCGTCGTTTTGCCCGACCCCATGCAACCGGTAAGCCCGATGCGTTGGCTCACTTGGATGCTGGAGGATAGGAATGCAAGGTGCTGTCCTTGGAAATAGCCGAACGCTCAACCTTGAACTTTGCTTGGGATTCACTCTCCAAAAGAACCCATTCCGTCGACACTTCGACGACCTTGCCATGCATCCCTCCAACGGTCACGACTCGGTCACCTTTGGCCAATTGATCCCTGAATTTTCTCTCTTCTTTGGCCTTCACGGATTGGGGGCGAATCATAAAGAAATAAAAGACTACGAAAATCAAGACCCAGGGCAAAAGGCTAATCCAAGGATTTTGGGGGCCGGAACCGGAAGGGGGTGGGGCCATGGCAAGCAAAACGTGTAGGTTATTCATAACAATGATTTTAGATACTGATTTAGGGTTGGACAATTTCAGCCTTCACCCGAACGGTGATGGTATTCGGCAACGTGTTGGCCAAAACAGTGACTTGTTTTTCTTGAACACCGCTTTTGCCTTCCGAATTGAACATAACACGAATAAAACCCTCGCGACCCGGCGGAATGGGTTCTTTGGGAAAATCCGGCACGGTGCAACCGCAGGAACCACTGGCGCTTTGAATAATCAGATCACGGCCACCACGGTTGACGAATCGAAACGAATACGAGACTTTTTCGCCGGCCTTGATGATCCCAAAATCATGAATTTCTTTGTCAAAAACCATTTTGGGTAAGCGATCGGTCTGGTTTTGACCGTCTGCAGAAACAGGAAGTTCAACGGCATCGGCATCCAAGGTTTTGGGGCCTGATTCCGAACCACAGGCCGAAAAAACCAAAGCACCAACCAAATAGGCCAGGCAAAGCACCAACGAACGGCTTCGAAAAAACAAATCTTTTGAGAACATCAACAAATTAAATTTAGGATTCTACCAGTCCTCGGCCGGTTTTTTGAATTAATCCCTCCCGTACGAAGTCGGCTTTGATTTTATCCAAAAGGCCGTTGATAAAAGAAGATGATTGAGGAGTCGAAAAGGTTTTGGCCAATTCAATGTATTCGTTCATGGTTACTTTAACGGGAACATCTGGCAAATGCAACCATTCGGTGCAGGCCATTTGAAGGAGTAACAAGTCCATGCGGGCCAAACGTTCCGGGTCCCATTGCCCAGCATGTTTTTCGATTCGTTCCAGGTGGATTGAGGGATTTCCCAACAAGGATTCCAGCATGGTTTGAATCATGGAATCCTCGCTTTGCCATGCTTGTAACATGGCTTTGGTATCGGGAAAAGTCGATCCGTTCTTCATGGATTCCAGTGTTTGAAGAACCTGACGATCAATGAGGTAACGATCGCTATCCCAATAAAGGTTATGCTCCTGCTGCCAGGAAGGATACCAATCCCCGGCGCAAATGCATTTATCAAAAAACACTCTCAATCCATCGAGGGTATGGAGGGATAGGTTCTTGGAAGCGGCGCAGGTACCTTCAGCAACCGCATCGAACATGGCACGAAGCATATCCGAAGAAATCTCCAAATTTTCGATCCCCGTTGCTTTCAAGGCGGTAGCATAGTTTTGGTCTCCTTCGAGGAGGGAGGCCAAAGGATTGCTGGCCAAAGCATGGGCAGGTCCCGGATGGCGGTTTTCTTGCAAGTGACGACCTTGGCGTTCTTCGAGCCGGATCCCGGCATAGAACACCAAGGCGTCAAGCAAACGAAAAGCCATAACATAGGATCGCAGGCTGGTTGAAGCCGAGGCTTTGAATTGCTTGGCGACCTCCCTGTGGTCCTCCTGATGTTGTTGTCTGCTGGCAAAAAGCCATTGCAGCAACTTAACGCGAAGATGATGCCTGTTGATCATGGGCAGCCTTGGTCAAGCGTTGTTGGGCTAAACGAACCGCCGCTTCGTTGGTGCTCACCCGGTCTTTGGCGGCCTGCTCAAAAATGGCCAAGGTTTGATCGTAAATGCCACGGGTTTTTTGGAGGGCCCATTCCCGATCCAAGCCTTTGATTTCGGCATAAACATTGATGAGCCCGCCCGCGTTGATTACAAAATCCGGAGCATAGGCAATACTCCGATCCATCAATCGCTGCATATCCTCGTCGGTGGCCAATTGATTGTTGGCACCGCCTGCAACCAAGGCACAACGAAGTTCAGCGATGCTCCGCGCATGCAGGGTTGCTCCCAAGGCGCAGGGAGCGTAAATATCCACGTCAGCAGAAGCGACTTGGTCCGGATGACAAACCTGCACTTGGGGGAACCGACTCAATAGCTTTTGAATGGAGGGCTCGTAAACATCCGACACCCAAATTTGGGCCCCTTCAGCAACCAAATGTTCTACCAGATAGGTTCCAACATGGCCCACCCCTTGAACCAGGATTTTGCGACCTTCCAACGAATCACTGCCCAGTGCAACACGGGCACCGGCTTTCATGCCCATGTACACCCCAAAGGCCGTCACAGGGGATGGGTCACCGCTCCCGCCCATGCTTTCGGGCAGTCCACTCACATGCTTGGTTTCGCTTGCTATCCATTCCATATCGGTTTTGGAGGTTCCAACATCCTCGGCCGTTATGTATCGGCCGGATAACGAATTCACAAAACGACCGTAAGCTTTGAACATAGCTTCGGATTTATGTTGCCGGGCATCCCCCATAATGACTGCTTTCCCGCCACCCAAATCCAAACCAGCCACCGAAGCTTTGAAGGTCATTCCCTGCGATAAACGAAGGACGTCCATTACGGCCTGGTCTTCGCTGGCGTAATTCCACATTCGGGTTCCACCAAGGGCAGGTCCCAAAACGGTGGAATGAATGCCAATTAGGGCCTTAAGTCCCGAAGCTTCGTCATAGCAATAAACCAGTTGCTCATGACCCATGCGCTGCATGGTGGCCATGGGCCCGTTCAAAAGGGGAGTGTCAAGAATTTCCGGCATGTGCTTGGGATTGATGCGGCAAAAATAACCCAAAGCCCAGCCCAAAATGCCTTTATTTTGTGGTGTGAAATCCCTCGCAGCCCTCCTCCAATCCTTGCGCGGTCAGGAGCGTCTGTGGATACCCGGTCTCTTGTGCCTGGTGCTTACCAATTTTATGGGAGTCATACCCCCTCGAATTATTCGTCACCTGATGGACGCAGTGTCTCAATCAGGGACCCAAAGCCTCACGCCATGGCTCTTGGGTTTGTTGGCTGCGACCCTTGCCCGGGGTCTTTTTATGTATTGGATGCGCCAAACCTTGATAGTGATGTCCAGGCTCAGTGAACAACGCCTCAAAGAGACTCTTTTTGCAAGGATTCTAGCGGCCAAACCGCAGGCCGTTGAGGCCTTTGAAGTCGGAGATCTCACATCGCGATTAACCGAGGACGTTGGAAAAATCCGAATGTTCATCGGCCCGGGCTTGATGTACAGCCTCAATCTTTTGGTCATGTTCTTGATGGTGATCGGGGTCATGCTCACCGTAAGTCCGGTCCTAACTTTTTGGGTTTTGACGCCGATGCCCTTCCTGGTTTTGGGCATCTACCTCCTCAACCTCAAAATCCTAAGTCGTTCCGCCGCGGTTCAGGCCCATTTAGGCAAAATGACCGTTTTTGTCCAGGAAAGTTTGGGCAGCATGAAACTTCTGCAGGCCTTCTCGGCGGAACCTTCCTTCATCCGTCGATTCGGTACGGACCTGGAGGAGTACAGAAACAAGAATATGGCATTTGCAAGGGCCGATGCCTTGTTTTTCCCGTTAGCGACCACCCTGGTCGGCCTGAGCACCTTGATTACAGTTTGGATGGGTGGCCATTTAATGGTTCAAGGCAAAGTCAGCTTAGGGAACCTTGCGGAATTCATTTTGTACATTAACATGCTGACCTGGCCCGTCACCTCGCTGGGTTGGGTTGCCTCCATCTATCAGCAGGCCAAAGCCGCTCAAGCCCGCCTAGAACCCATCTTGGGCCTGGAAGGCAGACCCCATCGAAACCAAGGTTACCATTCGGATCAACCTCCTGCCTGGAAAATTCGGAATCTCAAAGCCGGTTTTTCAGGCGGCTTTGTCCTTGAGTTGTCTGAGTTTGATGCCAAACCTGGACAATTCATTGGTATAACGGGCACGGTCGGTAGTGGAAAAAGCACCTTATGGAAACTCCTCACCGGTCGTTTTCCCTTGATGGAGGGTTCCTTGAAACTGGGAGGGGTGCCCTTGAGCGAATGGAAAGAAAGCAGTCTACACGGCCAGGTTGCCTGGGTTCCGCAGGAACAGGCTTTTTTTAACGATACCCTGGGAGCCAATCTTCGCTTGGGCGCACCGGAGGCCGATGATGCGACCTGCTGGGAGGTTTTGAATCTGGTTGAATTGGGCGATTGGGCGGCCGCTCTGCCCCAGGGACTCCAAACGGGGATAGGGGAAAGGGGGGTCCAATTATCGGGTGGACAAAAACAACGATTGGCCCTGGCCAGGGCTTGGTTGCGCCAACCCCGCTGGATGGTCTTGGACGATGCCCTTTCGGCTTTGGACAGTGGAACAGAGGATTCTTTGATGCAAAAGATAATGAACGCCAAAGGGGACCGGGGCATCATTCTTATTTCATTGAAAATCAAACCTTTGGTTCTAGCCGATTGCATTCTTGTCCTGGATGCAGGCAAGGTAGTCGGTCGTGGTACCCACAACGAATTACTCCATCGTTGTAGCCTTTATCGCCGTATGCACGATTTGCAACAGCAAGACCCAACCACCGCGATGGTTGCAGCCGAACAGGAGCCTGGGCTTGCGAGGGATGTTTTGCCTCAAAATGCCCTATTTTTACCGCATAATTAAATACTATGGATGATTTTTACGGAGGTGAACGCCACCGAGAGCGGGATCGCGAAGAAGTTTTCAGCAAAAGGGTGAGAGCCGGCAAGCGCACTTATTTTTTTGATGTCAAATCGACCCGTTCCAACGATTACTACTTGATCTTGACCGAGAGCAAAAAGGGATTTGATGACGGTCAATATGTCAAACACAAAATCTTTTTGTATAAAGAGGATTTTAACAAATTCCTAAACGGCCTTCAGGAGGCCATTGATCATGTGAAGACGGAGTTGATGCCTGATTTTGATTACGATCGGCAGGACCGTCACGATGACGAAGGTTCTCCGTCCTCCTATTAAATCCACATCCATGGGTGAAGATTCCAACGGCAAGGAACCCATGACCTTTGCCGAACCTGCTGCCCTTCACAAGGTTTCCGAATTTCATCGTCTTTTTCGCCATCCCATCGGGATGACCCCGGGCCTTCCAAGCGAGGAGCGTTGTCTGTTGCGAATCAATTTGTTACAAGAAGAATTGAACGAACTGAAGGAAGCCTTGGCGAATCGGGATTTGGTGGAAGCAGCCGATGCACTCTGTGACCTTCAATATGTTCTAAGTGGGGCAATACACGAATTAGGATTGGGAGACGTTTTCGCAGAATTGTTTGGGGAGGTACATCGCTCCAACATGAGCAAGGCTTGTCAAAGCTTGGATGAAGCCCAAGCCACCGTCTTGCATTATCAGGAGCGACATAACATCGAATGCGATATTGAAACCATCGACGGTCTACACCTGGTCTACCGACGTTCAGACCGCAAAACCCTCAAATCCGTTGCTTATAGCCCGGCTGATTTGGCTTCCCGCCTTCCTCAAACACCGTGAATTTGTTATCCTGAAAGTCGCCGTGTTGACCGCCGCTTTGGGCCTCTTTCTGCTGACAGCCTGTCAACCGGAGACATCCCATCAAAACCAAAACCAAACCCAGCCTATGGATTCCTTGGACCAAACTTCTGTTGATTCAAGCCAAAACCTCAAACCTTTGGACACGTTGACGTTGGGAGCCGGATGCTTTTGGTGCGTCGAAGCAGTCTTTGAACAAATCAAAGGGGTCTACGATGTTCGCTCCGGTTACATGGGGGGACAGGTGGCTCAACCCAGCTACCGCGAGGTCTGTACCGGCCGTACCGGTCACGCCGAGGTGGTTCAATTCTCCTACGATCCTTCGGCCATCCCTTTGGAAAATTTATTGGAAATCTTCTTTGGTACCCACGATCCAACCACCCTTAACCGCCAGGGGGAGGATGTGGGGACGCAGTACCGTTCCGTGATTTTTTACCGTGGAGAGGAACAACAAAAGGCGGCCCTTCAATTTATCGAACGCCTCAACGCAGATAACACCTTCAAGAACCCCGTGGTCACCGAAGTAGCCGAAGCGGGAGTTTTTTATGTGGCCGAAAATTACCACCAAGAATATTTTCGACTACACGGCGAAGAGCCTTACTGCAAGCTCGTTGTGAGGCCCAAAGTGGAGAAATTCCAAAAGGCCTATGCGCGTTTTAGACGCTAACCTCAAAATCGCGTAAAGCTCGGTTCAGGGATGTTTTACGGTCGGTACCCTCGTGGCGACGACCGATGATAACCGCGCAGTGCACCTGAGCGGTTCCTGCAGGAAATTCTTTGGGCATGGTTCCCGGAATGACCACCGAACGGGCAGGTACCCGTCCTTTGTAAACTTGAGTTATGGAACCGCTCATGTCCACGATTGGTGAAGTTCCGGTTAAAGTAACGCCTGCACCCAGGACCACTTCTTTTTCGAGATGGACACCTTCCACCACCACGCAGCGGGATCCTACAAAACACCCATCCTCCACAATAACAGGGCTGGCCTGGATTGGTTCCAAAACCCCACCAATTCCAACGCCTCCACTCAAATGCACATCGCGACCAATCTGGGCACAGGACCCAACCGTTGCCCAGGTATCCACCATTGTTCCTGCGCCAACCCTTGCTCCCACATTCACAAACGAGGGCATCACCACACAACCGGGCTCCAAGAAGCTGCTGTAACGTATGACCGCAGGAGGTACGACCCTTATTCCAAGTTTTTCAAAACCTGTTTTGACCGGCACCTTATCGAAAAATTCCAAGGCACCCGCATGCATGGTGACCGAACTTTGGAGGGGGAAATACATGAGAACGGCCATTTTGACCCATTCCAAAGGAGACCAAATTCCGTTGAGACCTGGCTCAGCGGTGCGCAATAGGCCTTGATCCAGCGCCTCCATGATGCGATGCACCGAACGGACGGTTTGTGGATCCGAACGTAGGCTTGGATCGGCCCAGGCTTTCTCAATCTGTTCGCGGTCCGCGAGGTAAGGCGATAGGCCAGGTCGTTGGCTCATGCCTGCTTCCACTTGATGGTGCAACCCACCGGATCTACCTGGGGGACATCCACCTCCAAACCATCCAAAGTGTATTCAATCGCATCCTCCAAATAAACCCTGGTAACAAGGTTAGGTTGCTCCCAACTATCGTCAATGGCGCCATGGTAAACGAGTTCCCGACTGGAATTAAACAAGAACGCCTCCGGGGTTCTTTTGGCATCAAACAAGCGGGCTACCTCCTGGTTTTCATCGTGCAAGTAAATGGATTCCCAACCGTATTGTTTAGCCAATGCCTGCATTCCTTCAAAGGAATCCACCGGATACTTGGTTGGGTCGTTGGAATTAATGAGTAATACGCCCAGGTTGTCTTCGTAATAGCGATGGATCAATTTGTTAATTCGGTCCAAATAGGCCACAACATAGGGGCAGTGGTTGCAAATAAACAAGATCAAAATGCAAGACTTATCGCTGACATCCACCAAGGAATGGGTCTTAAGGTCACAGCCTTTGAGCTCGAAGTAGGGTAGTTTGGTTCCGATTTCCATGGTTCAAAGGTAAGAAGGGCCGTCCCATCCCAAGACAAGACCATCGTAGGCCAATTCTACATTCGATGGTAATGTGGAGGATACTTCGGTATGCAAGCCCATTTGGTGGGATAAGTGGGTGAGGTAGGTCCGTTTGGCCCCGATTCGTTCGGCCTGCTCCAAGGCCTGTTCCAAGGTGAAATGGGAAGGATGAGGGGTTTTACGCAAAGCGTTCAAGACAAGAATTTCGATTCCTTCCAACCTTTCGATGGTGGTATCGGGTATGGCGTTGGCATCGGTGATGTAAGCAAAGGGACCTATTCGAAATCCCAGGACCGGCAAATTAAGGTGCATAACAGGCAATGGAACAACCGGAACCCCCAGCAAATCAAAGGGTTCTTCGTCTATTTCCACCAAATGCAATTCAGGAATCCCCGGGTAACGATGTTCATCAAATGCGTAATAAAATTCTCTTTTCAGCGCAGCCTGAACCCGCAAATCCGAATAAATCGGCATGGGCTTTTTTTGGAGGTAATTAAAAGCTCTTACATCATCGGTGCCAGCGATATGGTCCTTGTGACCATGGGTAAACAACAAGGCGTCGAGGCGATGTACCCCGGAGCGAAGCATTTGCTGCCTAAAATCCGGCCCCGAATCAATCACAAAATGGGCTGAAGGATGCCGTACCAACACCGAACAACGGAGACGACGATCCCGGTTGTCGGTGGATTGACAAACGAGGCAGGTGCAACCAATGAGAGGAACCCCCTGGGATGTGCCGGTTCCCAAAAATTCAACTTGCATGCCGGACATGCTCAGGCTACATCGAGCGTACGCATTAGTGATTCCCTTTGGGGGTCACCCAAAAAAGTCCAGCTGCCCAAAATTTGACGGGTAATGTCTTCGAGGGTATCGATTTTGGCCGCGGGGGAAAAAAACTTATTGACAATGACCACACCCTGATCTTCGAAAAGGCAGTAACCGGACTGAAAATGACCCTTTTCGTATCGAATGCGCAGGCCTGCCTCCTTAAAACCTTGTTCCAAGACTTTGAGGCGATGAAGTTGGTTCTGAATTTTGGTGGAAAGGCTGGCCATGGGGCTGAATCAATTGCTCTACCCCAAAAATAGAATCCCAAAGGCCGTTCCCTTCGTTGTAGCCCCGTAGATTTGCACCATGTTGATAAAAAAGTCCAAAGGTCGGGTCCTGGTCGCGATGAGTGGGGGACTTGATTCCACCATGACCGCCGCCCTCCTGCACGAGGAGGGCTACGAAGTGGTGGGATTAACCATGAAAACATGGGATTACGCCGCCTCTGGAGGAAGCCGAAAAGAAACCGGTTGCTGCAGTTTGGATTCCATCAACGATGCCCGCGAAGTGGCCGTTGGACTTGGATTTCCTCATTATATTTTGGATATTCGAGAGCATTTCGGGGAATCGGTCATTGATTATTTTGTAGACGAGTACATGGCCGGACGCACGCCCAATCCTTGTGTTATGTGCAATACCCACATCAAGTGGGATGCCTTGTTGCGAAGAGCCGACCAATTGGGTTGTGAGAAGATCGCCACGGGGCATTATGCCCGATTGGGTCAAACAGAAGAGGGGAGGCGCTTTGTGTTATGCGGTGACGATACCAACAAAGACCAATCGTATGTTTTGTGGGGCCTCTCTCAATCCTCCCTGAATCGGACTTTGTTCCCGATGGGTTCCTATACCAAAACCGAAATTCGTCAAATGGCCGAGGCCCGCGGTTACCGCAGCCTGGTCACCAAGCCGGAGAGCTACGAGATTTGTTTTGTTCCAGACAACGACTATCGAGGTTTTTTGAAACGTCGAGTCCCCGGATTGGAGGAACAGGTTCGCGGTGGTGAATTTGTGAACATGTCCGGAGATCCCATCGGTCTGCATCAAGGCTATCCTTTTTATACCGTTGGTCAGCGCAAAGGCCTCGAAACCGCCTTTGGGACCCCCAAATATGTGGTATCAATCGACGCCCCACGAAACAGAGTGGTTCTGGGAGATTTGGAGGACCTGGATCGCAGAACGATGCGGGTTGGACAGGTGAATTGGCAAAAAATAGATGCCCTGCCCAAAGACGGTCTGGATGCTCTGGTCAAAATTCGCTACAAGGACCCCGGATCCCCTGCCTTTTTGCGTTGGGATGGCGAGAAGGTTGTGGTTGAATTCATGGCGCCCGTCAAGGCCATCGCCCCGGGTCAGGCCGCCGTCTTTTACCATGAAGATACCGTCCTTGGAGGGGGTTGGATTGTAGATTCGGACCCTTTACCACGTTAAACAACTGCGCCCATGAAAACATTTCTAAGGACCTTCCTGCTCTTTCTTATTTCGGGATTTTCGTCCTGGGCCCAAACCAGGGATACGTATTGGGTGGCCTTCACCCACAAACC